>Ga0210384_10001483_pt1 | contig 31795 bp, 19 predicted proteins | sample IncBWH2MmetaG_FD_160574 | JGI IMG/M metagenome (GOLD analysis project Ga0210384, IMG submission 160574) | Forest soil microbial communities from Barre Woods Harvard Forest LTER site, Petersham, Massachusetts, United States - Inc-BW-H-2-M | ecosystem: Environmental > Terrestrial > Soil >...
GATGACCAACGTCCCCGGGCCGAACCGCACGCTCTATCTCGCCGGCAAGCCGATCCGCGACATCTTCTTCTGGGTGCCGCAGTCCGGCCGCGTCGGCCTGGGAGTCTCGATCCTCAGCTACGACGGCACCGTCCGGCTGGGCGTCGGCACCGACGCCGGCCTGGTGCCGGATCCGCAAGCCATCGTCGCCGGCTTCCATGAGGAGTTCGACGAGCTGCTGCGCCTCGCCCGCCGCCGCCCGGAGGGAGAGGACGACGACGAGCGGCAGCGCCGCCCATGACGCCTCCGCGCCCGCCGCGACGTTCATCTCGCACTCGCCGTGACCGCTGAGGCTGGTCCTGGGCCGGCGGCCCAGCGGCTGGGTCCTATCCGTCGACGCGACGTCCGCACGGCCGTCCTCGTGGCCCTGGCGGCGCTCCTCGTCTACAACCTCAACGGCAGGGTCATCGCCTCGAGCGACACCCGCGCCACGCGGTTCGTGCCCTTCGCGCTGCTCCGGTCCGGCACCCTGCGGCTCGACCCGGTGCTCGACGTGGCGAGGACCTCGCGCCGCGCCTACTGGGCGCTGCCGGCGCGGGGCGGCGGCTACGCCTCGCTGTTCCCGGTCGTCGCGCCGCTGCTGGTGACGCCGCTCTACGTGCCGGCGGCGATCCTGCTCGCGCGCCAGGGCTGGCCGCGCGAGGGGCTCGCCGCCGCCGCCTCGTTCATGGAGAAGCTGGCGGCCTCCTGCGTCGCGGCCCTGGCCGCCGGCCTCATGTACCTGCTGCTGCGCCGGCGCATGCGCCCGACGCGGGCGCTCGGGCTCACCGCCGCCTTCGCGCTGGGGACCGAGACCTGGATGATCGGCAGCCAGGCGCTCTGGCAGCACGGCACGGAGGAGCTGCTGCTGATCGTCGCGCTCCTCGCCCTCACCGGGCCGCTGAGCGCGGCGCGCCTGGCGCTCGGCGGCGCCGCCTGCGGCCTGGCGATCGCCGGCCGCCCGATCGACGCCCTGCTGGTGGCGCCCTTCGCGCTGCTCGTCCCCGCCTGGGCCGGGCGGCGGGCGGCCTGGTTCTTCCTCGGCGCCGCCGTCCCCCTGGCGCTGGTGCTCGCCTACAACCTGGACACCTTCGGCCTGGTGGGCGGCGGCTACCAGCTCTTCGTCATGAAGGGACGCCGCTACTTTGAGCAGCCCATGGCCCGCGGGCTACTCGAGATGCTCTTCAGCCCGGACAAGGGGCTCTTCTTCTACACCCCGTTCCTCCTCTTCCTGCCTGTCTACCTCCGGCGGGCGCTGGCGGGGACCACCGCCGGACCGGGCACGGACCCGCCGGGGGCCGCCGCGGAGCCGCCCGGCGCCCCCGCGGATCGGGCTCGTACCGCCGCGGATCAGACCGGCACACCCACCGCCCCGGCAGCCGCCGCCGGCTCCGGCAGGCTGGCGGCGATTCGCCGCTTCCTGGCCGACCGCGACCGCGCGCTGACCGCCGCCCTGCTCGCCGGCATCGTCGCCCAGCTCGTGGTCTACTCGCGGTCCGACTGGCGGGGAGGGACCTGCTACGGGCCGCGCTACCTCGCGGACCTCCTGCCGCTGGCCACCTGGATGCTCGCCCCGGTGGTCGAGTCGCTCGCCGCGCTCCCGCTCGCCCTCTTCCGCTGGGCCGTCGTCTTCTCGGTCGCCGTCCAGGCCGTCGGTGCCTTCTGCTATCCGCGCGGCGCCAGCGACCTGCGCATCGAGGCCGAGCACTCCCACCTCCCCGCCTACCTGATCGAGGCCCCCGCCGGCATCGTCACTCCGGGATGGGTCGAGTGGCTGCGCGGGCGCTAGCCGGAGGCGGCGCGCGGCGCCGGTCGAAGCTCGGTCTCACCCTGGTGTCCCACCCGCGTACGAGCCGCGCGCGAGCCGGCCCCGCGTGCGGCGAGGCATGCTAGATTGCCGCTGCCTCGCCACCCCTTACTCCGGACCCGCGCTGTCCAAGAGGGCCCCCTGCCGATGAAGAAGGTCCTTTCCAGCCTTGCCGCCCTCCTGCTGTTCCTCGCCGTCATCGTGACGGTGCGCGCGTCGATGCTGCGCTCGCGGCAGGTCGCGGCGCACCCGGTGACCGATCTCCAGGTCGACGCGCCCGCCGCCGCCGAGCACCTGGCCGCCGCCCTGCGCTTCCGCACCGTGTCGCGGCCGGACGGCCTGCCGGCGGAGCCGGACCAGATGGCCGGCCTCGACGCCTACCTCGACCAGGCCTTCCCGCGCGTCCACGCGGCGCTGTCGCGCGAGATCGTGAACGGCTACAGCCTCCTCTACACCTGGCTCGGAACCGACCCCGCGCTGCCGCCCGTCCTGCTGCTGTCGCACCTCGACGTGGTGCCGCCCGAGAGCGCCGGCGGCCGCGGCTGGACCGTGCCGCCGTTCTCCGGGCGCATCGCTGGCGGCTGGATCTGGGGCCGCGGCGCCCTCGACGACAAGATGGGAGTGGTCGGCGCGCTCGAGGCCGCGGAGCTGCTGCTGGCGCGCCGCTACCGGCCACGCCGCACCGTGCTCCTGGCCTTCGGCCACGACGAGGAGGTCGGCGGCCACCGCGGCGCCGCGGTCATCGCCGCGCTGCTGCGCCGGCGCGGCGTCAAGCCGCAGCTGGTGCTCGACGAGGGCGGCCTGATCGGCGAGCGCCTGATCCCCGGCCTGGCGGCGCCGGCGGCCTTGATCGGCACCGCCGAGAAAGGCTATCTCAGCCTCGAGCTCGCCGTGCGCGCGCCCGGCGGCCACTCCTCGATGCCGCCGCCGCACACCGCCATCGGCATCCTCGCCGCCGCCCTCGCCCGCCTCGAGAGCCAGCCGATGCCGGCGCGCATCGCCGGCGCAACGGCCGAGTCGTACGCCTTCCTCGCGCCCGAGCTGCCGTTCGGGCCGCGCGCCTTCCTCGGCAACCTCTGGCTCTTCCGGCCGCTCGCCGTGCGCATCCTCGAGTCGTCCCCGGCCTCCAACGCCACCCTCCGCACGACGACCGCCGTCACCATCATCCAGGCCGGCGTCAAGGACAACGTGCTGCCCTCCGAGGCGCGGGCGGTGGTCAACTTCCGCATCCTGCCGGGCGACAACATCGCCGCCGTCGAGGCCCACGTGCGCCGCGCCATCGCCGACCGCCGCGTCCTGCTGAGCCGCTACGGAACCACCGCCACCGAACCCTCCGGCCAGTCGCCCACCGCGGCCCCCGGCTTCCAGCTCCTCGCGCGCACCGTGCGCGAGGTGGCGCCGGGCGTCGTCGTCGCGCCCAACCTCCTCTCCGGCGCGACCGACTGCCGCCACTACGCCGCCACCCTCGGCGTCCTTCCCTACCGCTTCGTGCCGATGCGCCTCGGCGCCGCCGACCTCGCCCGCATCCACGGCACCGACGAGCGCCTGGGCATCGCCAACTTCGCCGAGATCGTGCGCTTCTACGCCCAGCTGCTCCGCAACGGCGCGTCCTAGACACCTGCGAGGAACTCACCCACTACCGCGTCCACCGCTCAGCCGCTCGCGCCGCGTTGCTGATACGCTCGGCGGAGCCCCGAAGCCGAGCGATGGCCAACGACGCCCCCGAGGGTCCCGATCCGGCGGCCGACGGCCGCCAGCTGCCCGCCACGCAAGCCATGCCGGTGGTGCCGCGGGCGGCAGAGTCCGAGCCTGCCGCCGCGGCCGCGCCCCCCGATGCCGCGGATGCCGCCGACGCGCCCCCTGCCGCCGCGGCCCCCGCGGACATCGCCGACGCCGCAGCCATGGCGATCTCCAGCGCCGGCCGCTACCGCATCGACGAGCTGCTCGGCGAGGGCGGCATGGGCAGGGTGTTCCGCGCCCACGACTACCGGCTCCGCCGCACCGTGGCGATCAAGGTGCTGGCCGCTTTCGACACCGCCGCCTCGGCGCGCCTGGCGCGCGAGGCGCGGCTGCAGGCCCGCGTCGAGCACCCCAACGTTGCCAAGGTCTACGAGACCGGCGAGACCCAGGGCATCCGCTACATCGTCATGCAGTTCATCCCCGGGCGTCCGCTCGGCGAGCTCGCCGCGGCGATGTCCCTCGAGCAGAAGGTGCGCATCATCCAGCGCGTGGCGGAAGGCGTGCACGAAGCGCATCGTCTCGGGCTCGTGCACGGCGACGTCAAGCCGGCCAACGTGCTGGTGGTCGCGGAAGCGGATGGCGCCGCGCACCCCTACGTGCTCGACTTCGGCATCGCGCGCGAGCTCGCCGCCCCGGGGGCGACCCTGACCAGCGTCATCGCGGGAACGCCGCCCTACATGGCGCCGGAGCAGGCGCGCGGCGAGGCGCTCGACCGCCGCACCGACGTCTACGCCCTCGGCGTGACGCTCTACCGCCTCCTCTCGGGCAAGCTGCCGTTCCCCGACCAGGGCTCGATCGAGACGCTGACGCACGTCCTCGCCGACGATCCGCCACCGCTGCGGCAGGTCGCGCCGCAGGTCGCCGCCGACCTCGAGGCGATCGTCATGAAGTGCCTCGAGAAGCTCCCGGACCGGCGCTACCCGACCGCCCGCGCTCTCGCCGACGATCTCGTCCGCTTCCTCGACGGCGAGCCGGTGCTGGCGCGGCGCCAGACGCTGCTCTATCGCCTGGCCAAGAAGGCGCGCAAGCACCGGGCGCTGGTGGGCGTCTCCGCCGCGGCGCTGCTCGCCGTGCTGGTGGCCACCGGCTGGGCGGTGCGCGAGCGCCTGCAGACCGCGCGCCGCGCCGCCCTGGCGCAGCGCTTCGGCCGCGAGGAGGAGAGGTTCGAATGGGCCTTGCGCGCCGCCCACGAGCTGCCGCTCCACGACACCAGCCCGGAGCGCGGTGCCGTGCGCGCGGCGATCCAAAGGCTGGATCGCGAGGTGCAGGGCTTGCCGGCGGCGCTGCGCGCGCCCGGCGACGCCGCCATCGGGCGCGGATACCTGGCGCTCGGCGACGAGGAGCTGGCGCGCCGCCACCTCGAGCGGGCCTGGCAGGCCGGCTACCACGCGCCGGAGCTGGCCTACGCGCTGGGCCTCAGCCTGGTCCATGCCTACCAGGAGGCGCTGGCGCGCGCCCGCCTGGCGCGGGACGACGCGGAGCGCCGCCTGGCCCTCGACGACGCCAATCGCCGCCTGCGAGACCCGGCGCTCGACTACCTGCGCTCGAGCCGCGCCGGCGACCTGGTGGCGAGCGAGTATCTCGAGGCTCTCCTCGCCTTCCTGGCCGGCGACTCCGCGGTCACGCGGCAGAAGACGGCAGCGGCGATCGCCCGCCTGCCGTGGCTGTACGAGGCCCTGGCCCTCGAGGGACAGTCCTGGCGCGCGACCGCCGACCGGGCGCGCGACGAGACCGAGCGCGGCGCGGCCCTGGCGCATGCCGCGGCGGCGCTCGAGCGCGCCGTGCGCCTCGGCGGCAGCGACGCGCGCAACTATCTCGGGCTCTGCGAGACGGAGATCGAGCGCCTGCAGACGGCGATCTCCGGGCCGGGCGTCGGCGTCCAGGCCCTGGGCGACCGCGCCGCCGGCGCCTGCGACGCCGCGCTGCGCTCCGAGCCGCAGAACGCTCCGGCGCTGACGCGCAAGGCCGAGGCGCTGGCGCTGCTGGCCGGCTTCGAGCTCGACCACGGCGCCGATCCCGAGCCCCGCCTGCGCGAGGCCGAGGCGGCGGCGCGCGCCGCGGTCCGGCTGCGCGGCGAGCTGGCCGAGCCCTACCGCGCGCTCGCCGGCGTCTGGAGCCTGCGCGGGCGTGCCCTGCGCATGCACGGCGGCGACGTGCGCCAGGCGCTGAAGCCGGCCATCGCGAGCCTCGAGCAGGCGCTCGCCCTGGAGCCGAACGACTGGCAGAGCCTGGCGGTCCTCGGCAGCGCCCTCGGCCAGCGTGGGATCCAGGAGTACGAGCACGGGGAGGACGCGACGGCGTCCTTCGCCGGGTCGGCGGCAGCCCTGCGGCGAGCGGCCGCTCTCGAGCCGCGCCTGTACACGACCTACTACAACCTGGGGCGCACCTACGGCGATTGGGGGGAGTACCTGACGGCCCGCGGCAAGGACGCGACCGCGGTGCAGGAGCAGGCCGTCGCCGCCTATCGCCAGGCGATCGCGATCAAGCCGGACTATGCGCAGGCCTACAACAGCCTCGGCGCGGTCTACAGCTTCCGCGCCAGCCAGCCGCGCCGGGGTGTCGAGCCGCTGGCTCTCCTCGCCAGCGCGGAAGCGGCGCTCCGGAGGGCGATCGAGATCCAGCCGACCTACGCCAACCCGCGCTTCAACCTCGGCCAGGTCTATCGCGAGATGGGGCACATCGACGCCTTGAACGGGCGCGATCCCTGGCCGCACCTCCGCTCGGCGATCGCCGCCTTCTCGGACGGGCTGCGGCTCAACCCGAACATCTTCTTTGCCTACCTCGAGATGGGACGCATCTACGTTTACGGCGGCGAATACGACGTGAGCCGCCATCGCTCGCCAGCGGATGCGGTACGCGAGGCGGTGCGCCTGGCCGACAAGAGCCTGGCCATGCAACCCGACGATTACATGGCCTTGAAGACCCGCGGCGAGGCGCGCCTGCTGCTGGCCAGCTGGGCGCTCGAGCAGCACGCCTCGCCGGATGCCGCGCTGGCGCCGGCGCTCGCGGACTTCGAGCGTGCCGCCAGGGCCAACGTCAGGGACTTCGGAGTCTACGAGCTGTTCGGCCAGGCAAGCCTCCTCGCCGCCAAGGGCCGCCTCGCCGCCGGCCGGTCCGCCGACCCGCAGATCGACCAGGGCCTGCGCCAGGTCACCCGGGGCCGGGAGGTGGCCGGCGAGGACCAATCCGGCCTGCTCGAGGTCGGCGGCCGGCTGCACCTCCTGCGAGCCCAGGCGGCGCGCGGCGCCGAGCCGCGAGCCGCTGCCGCGCGCCAGGCGGTCGCGGCCTTCACCGCCGCCGTGCGCCTCCGTCCGAGCCTCGCCCCGGAGATCGCGCCCGCCCTCGCCGCGGCGAGGCGACTCGCGGGCGAGCCGGACCGGCCTATCGCGGGCGCCGCGCCAGGGAAGCGATCCGCGGCGGTGCCTTGAGAAGCCCAGGCGACTGGATCAGGCGGAAGGGTGAGCCCGGCATCGCTGCATTTAGGCTATCCGCGTAAATATCGGACTCACAACGTCGAGCGGAGCGCTGGAACAAGGGCCGGATGGTGGAGTCGCAGGTGCAGTTGCCTTCGGGAAAGACGAGCGCTCGAACTTCGACGTGGTCGCCCTCCGAAAGCAGGCATGAAGGACCAGCCCGCGGCAGGGTCAGCGTGCGTCGCCAGGAGCCGCCGGCGCCGCCCGTTGCAGTGCCCGCGCCAGGACTCCGGCGACGTGGCGGCGGACTCCGGCGAGGTCGTCCCAGAGCGGCGTCAGGGCGGCCAGCTCGCCCTCGAGCCAGCGGTCGTGGCCGTAGACGTCGTCGCGGAACTGGACGGTGCCGGCGGGATCGACCCAGGCGGTCTGGTAGAGGATGTGCACCGGCAGTGGACGGCGGAGCGGGATGGTGACCCGCTCGCCCGCGGCGACCGCGGCGGCGATTGCTTCCGGGGTCCACTTCGGGTCGCCGGCCAGCAGGTAGCTTGCCAGCTCCGCGGGTTTCTCCAACCGGATGCAGCCGTGGCTGAAGTCGCGCTCGGAGCGGGCGAAGAGCTGGGTGGAGGGCGTGTCGTGAAGGTAGACGTCGAAGTCGTCGTTGACCACGAACTTGTAGTGCCCGAGGGCGTTGTCCGGGCCCGGCGGCTGGACCAGGCGGAAGGGTGAGCCCGGCGCGCCCAGGCTGCGGATCTGGTCCTCGCCGATCGTCCCCGGCTGGACCCCGGCGGCGCCGCCATCCCGCCGCTTCAGCTCGTAGCCCTTGCGCCGCAGGTAGCCGGGGTCGCGCAGCAGCGCCGGAACGATCTCGTGGGCGGCGATCGTGTCCGGGATGTGCCACGCGGGATTGAGCACGATCGCGGTCATCAGGTCGCTGAACACCGGGGTCTTGAGGCTGGCCTTGCCGACGATGACCTTCATGGTCATCACCACCCGGCCGCCGTCGACCAGTGTGAGCAGGAAGTCGGGCAGGTTGACCAGGACGTACCGGCTCCCGAGGTCGCCTTCCATCCAGCGCCACCGCTCCATGTTCAGCTCGAGCTGCCGGATGCGGCGCTCGACCGGTACGTCGAGCGCGGCGAGAGTCGCCTCGTCGGCGACCTCGCCCTTCGCCGGCAGCCCGTGCGCCGCCTGGAACCGCGCAAGGGCGGCGGCCAGCGCCGCGTCGAAGCTCGCGGGGGACGTGGCGGCGGCGGCGCCTGGAAGCTCGCCGGTCACTCGCAGACGCGCCGCCAGCGCCGCGACGCGCGGGCCGCTGTCGCCGAGGCGGAGGCGCCCCCCGCGAGGGATCGCCGGCCAGCCGCCGCGCGCCGCGAGCCCGCGGTAGAAGGCGAGGGCCTGGCGCAGCCTGGCGTAGCCTTCCGCTCGCGGTGCCAGTCCTGACAGCGCGGCGGCCACGCTGTCGCCATCGTCGATCCCACGACCGCCGCCACCGTCCCCACCGCCGCTGCCGCTCCTGCTGCTGCCATCTCCGGCGCTGCTGCTGCCAGTGCCGGCGCTACCGCCGCCGCCACCGGCGCTGCCACCCCCACCCACCTCGCCGCCGCCGCCGAGAGCGCGCCGCCACGCCGCGGCGAGGTCCACCCGCGGCGGCACCGTGTGCCAGCCCACGCGCACGTTCTCGGCGGGCTGCACGCGGCCGCTCGACAGATGCGCGGCCACCACGAGAAAGGTGTAGCTCAGGGCGATCTCGAGATCGACGACCTCGGCGGCGCGCCGGGATTCCGCCGGCTCCATGACGCCGGGCCCGCCGCCGCCGTTGGGGACCGCGCCGGGAGCGCCGCCGCTGGGAACCGCGCCGGGCGCAGTCAGGGCATCGAGGAGGCGCCGCAGCTCTCGCCCGCCATAGATCCTGGGATCCAGCCCTTCCGCCGGCAGCGCGTCGAGGGCCGCGAGGAGGCGGCCGGCAGCCGGCCGCATCTCCGAGCCGTCCCACCATGCCGGCTGCCAGCCCCGCTGCCGGTCGAGCTCCTGGAGCGCCATCCAGGCTCGCCTGCGTTCCGCGTGGCGGCGCACCGGCGCCGGGATCCGCGCCGTCGCGACCGCCGCGCGAAGGAGATTCTGGACCTGCTGACTGCGGGCGGCCGATGCCGCCGGAGCTTGCGCCCGGCAGCCCCAGCCGAGCAGCAGCAGCGCGGCGCCGCCAGCCGCCACCAGCCGGCGGCAGCGCGTCAGCCTCCTCTCACGCTCTCGGCAATCGTGGCGGACGGCCCCCCTCATGCAAGCAAGATACCGTCCCGCTCCACGCCAGCCGCTCCGCGCTGCCGCGCCGCGCCGTCGCCACGCCGCCGCACCGCGGCGGGGCCGCGGCACGCGGCGCCGAGGCTCAATGAGCCATGCCGCCCTCGGCCGAGACCAGCCCGCAGGCCAGCCGCCCACCCGAGTTGCCGGTCGGCTGCGTCTTGCAGTCGTCGGCGCCGGTGTGGAGGATGACCGCCTTGCCGATGGGCGAGTTGGGGCCGCGCAACGACAGCATGGCAGTGACCACCACCAGGTGGCCGGTGCCGTCCGGCTGGATCTCGATGTTGCCGAAGTCGCCGGCGTGATGGGTCGTCGACTCGCGGCAGGCATGCGGCGCCGCGGTCGGATTGAAATGCCCGCCGGCCGAGGTGTAATGCTTGCCCGCCGGATCGTGCTCGCACTTGCCGTTCTCATGCAAGTGGATGCCGTGCGGTCCCGGATGATCGGCGCCGGCGACGTTGATCTCGATCCGCACCGCATCGACCAGCTGGGTGAAGGTCACGGTGCCCGAGAGCTTGGGATCGTCCGCAGACTCGAGGATCGCCGTCGCCCCCGGCGCCACCTGCGGCGGCGCGGCCGCCGGCTTCGCCGCCGCCGTGGCGGGCGCGGCGTTCCCGTCCCTCGGGCCGGCCGCGACCGCGGCCGCCGCCCCCATCGCCGAGAGCGCGAGGGACGCCACCAGGATCGAGCCCCACCGCGGATGCCCCGCCGTCCGCGTGCCTGTTCGCGTGCTTGCCGCCATCCCCTTCATGCCCATTCCCCTCATGCTTCGCCTCCTTTCCGCGTCTAGCCCGGACTGCTCACAGGTCCCCTGCTGCAGACCTCGGCCCGGATGCTACACGACTCCCGCGCGCCCGCGGCGCCAAGGCCCGGGCGCCGGGGGGGGGCGCCGGGGCCTTGGCCGACGGCCGGCAGCCTCAAGGAGCGAAGTCGAAGACGAAGAGCCCCGCGGCCGAGGTCCCGGCATAGAGCCGGGAAGGATCGCCCGGATCGAAGAGCAGCTGGCTGAAGCCGCGCGCGTAGAGCCCGCGATTGAACGGCCGCCAGTTCGCGCCGCCGTCCCGGCTCTGCTCGACGCCGGCCCGGCTGCCGATGTAGAGGGTGCGCGCGTCCTGGGGATCGACCGCGAGGGCAGCCGCGAACGGACGCTGGGTCGCCAGGACCCGCCAGGTCCTGCCGCCGTCGCTCGAGCCGAAGACCGACTGGCTGTCCGATGCGAGGACCGTGCGCGGCGAATTCCGGCCGATCGCCAGGCCGATCAGCTGGCCGTCGGCCAGCAGGAGCTTCCAGGTCGCGCCGCGATCGGCGCTCTTCCACAGCTCCCCACGGTTGATCAGGTAGACCACCGCCGGATCCAGAGGATCGGTCACGACGTGGTCGACGAAGTTGCCCTCGCCGGCCTCGAAGACCGCGGTCCAGGTGGCGCCGCCATCCGTCGACTTCATCAGCGCCTGCGGGGTCGCGGCATAGAGCGTCGCCGGATCGTCGAGGGAGACCGCCAGGCCGCTGGCCGCCCCCAGGCTCGAGACGATCTGCCAGCTGCCGCCGCCGTCGACGGTGCGTGCGACCAGGGCGAAACCGATCGCCGCATACAGGGTGCGCGGGTCCGAGGGCGAGGCGCTGACCGCCACCGCGTTGCCGCCGCCGAACGAGGTCAGGTCCCAGGTGGCGCCGCCGTCGAGCGTGCGATAGACGCCGGCGGCACCGGCGACGAAGATGGCCGAGTCCGTGTCGTCGAGAGCCACGGCCGCGACCGCCGTGTTGACCAGCCCCTGGCCGCTGGCCGTCCAGGACTCGCCGCCGTCCGTCGAACGGTAGACGCCGGCCCCGCTCGTGCCGGCCAGCAGCTCTCCCGGCAGCGCGGGATGGGCCGCGAGGGCGAGGGCGCCGCCCGGGCGAGGCCCCGCGGGCAGCGTCTGCCAGCTCGCCCCGGCGTTGGTGGTGACCTGCACGTCCTGGGCGTTGGCCGCATAGACCCGGCTGGAGTCGGAGGGATCGACGAGAAGAGCGTGCGCGGGCTCGACGCGCACCTTCGCCCACCTGGCGCCGCCATCGGTGCTCCTCCACACGCCGTCGTCACCGGCGGCCCACACCGTGGAGTCGTGGACCGGATCGACGGCGAGCGCATCCATCCTGAGCCGCCGCAGCGCGACCCAGGCCCGGCCGCCGTCGACCGTCTTGTGCAGCCCGTCGTGGACGCCGATGTGGGCGGCGTAGACCTGCTGCGGATCGACGGGATCGATGGCGAGAGCCACCACCTCGAAGTCGAACCGGTTCGGCGGGATCAGCCCGACGGTGAGGAGCTGCCACGCGGCGCCGCCGTTGGCGCTGCGGTAGATGCCCATGGCGGTGCCGACGTAGAGCACGTGCGGATGGGCCGGATCGACGGCAATGGCATGGACCTTGAGAGCGTTGACCGGGCTCGAGGTCCGCCAGTGCTTGCCGCCGTCGCCGCTGCGAAAGAAGCCGACCTGGGTGCCGGCATAGACCGTGTCGGGATGGGCCGGATCGACGGCCAGGGCGTTGACCACCGGGTTGCTGATCCCGAAGCTCGCCGGCCGCCACGTCAGGCCGCCGTCGTCGCTCCGCTGCACGCCGCCGCCGGCCAGCCCGGCGTAGACGATCGCGGCATCCGAAGGCGCGAAGGCCAGCGCCTGAACCGTCGCTCCATCCGGCGGCCCGATCGGGCTCCAGGCGCCGACCGCCGCGGCCAAGGGGTGCCACGCGGCCAGACTCAGCAGGCCCAGCAGGACCGCGGCGAACGCTCCGCCGCGCTGTAGCCGTAACTGTAGACGAGCGCATCTTCTCATCTCGCTTTTCTCCTTTCGCCTCGACCCACGGACTCACGGTCGGTCCCGGGCGCGCGACTCGGGCCGCGTTCCCTGATCCTGGCGGGGGTGATGGAGGTCTCTCCGTAATTAGATGTTATAGGCATAGAATTTCTATGCTTAGAGCATAAACCTGGAACGAGGCAGGCGTCAAGACCTACCTCCGTGCGGTCCGTACGGACGGTGGTGGGTCCGTTGGGCGCTCGCCGGCGTCGTATGCCACGAGCCGGCGCGCCGGCAGTGGCACCGGCGGCGAGAAGATCTTCGCGTATGCTTACGCCGTGGGTTCCGTCTATACAGGTATGGACGCCGATTCCCACGCCGTGCTGGGCACCCTCGTCGGCTCCATTCCGGTCGACAAGCTGCGCTTCCTGACGGCCGAGCGCCGGCGCGCCTACGCCGCGATCCTGTGGACGCTCCTGGGACATCGCCGGTCGCACGAGATCGAGGTCTATTACGACGATCTGATGATCGAGGCGATCGCCCTGGTTCCTCAGATCGAGCCGGGCAGCTACACGCCGGATTCGTTCCGCGCCGACGTCAAGCAACTCGAGGACTGGGGCAACCTGGCTCCCCGCCGCCTCGAGCCGCAGCGGATCGAGACGCTGGCGGACCGCAGCCTGCAGAAGTTCCTCTGCCGCCTCGACGATGACACCGTCGCCATCCTCGAGTTCCTCGAGGGCCGCTCACGCGGCGCCGCCGTCGCCCTCTCGGATCGCGGTCGCCACCTGCTGCGGGACGCCGACGAGCGCCTCGCCGAAGCCCTCCGGCTCGCGCACAAGATCGCTCGCGAGTCTCCGCCCCCGGCCCCGGAATCGAACCCGGACCCGAATCCGCACCCGGCGCCGGCGGCACCCGCCGCCACGGCGGTGGACGACGACCTCCTCAGGCTCTCCTACCTCTGCTTCGAGGTGGACCGCCAGGTCGACGGCGCCGCGCGCGAGCTGGCCGCCTTCGACGCCGCGCTCGTCGGTTTTGCCGTGAGCCCATTCCAGCTCTCGGCGCTCGCCGAGGTGGTGGACCGCCTCGAGCGCTATGTCGAGGACTACCTGGCCGAGGCCACCGCCCGGGCCCGCAGGCTGCACCGGGCGGCGCGCAGCCTCCTGCGGCCCAGGCTGGCCGAGACCCTGGCGCGCGCGCACGAGCAGGCCGGGAGGCGAGTGCGCGAGGACGCGCTCTTCGGCGGCTCGCCCGGGTCGCTCCGCGACTTGCGACCGGTGCTCGCCGAGCTGGTCCCGTTCTTCGCCCCCGGGGGGCGTTTCGCGACGCTGCTCGAGCGCGTCTACGCCTCCGCCCGCAACGTCGTGCGCCGCGTGCACAAGCACGTGGAGAACGTCCGGGCACGCAACATCCGCATCGAGACCCTTCGCGACCGGTCGCGGGAGATGGCGAACCTCGAAGCGGCGGACGTCATGGCGGCCAACGATTGGATCAACCGACTGTTCGCCTCGGCGCAGCTGGTCAGCGATCTCCGCCCCGGCACGCCGGAGCAACGATCGCCGCCGCCCCGGCCGGCCCGCCGCTACGAGGCCCGCCGCGCCGCGCACGCCGGCGAGCCGCTGGCCGCCAAGCGGGGACGCCCGGGACAATCGCGGGCGCTCGAGCGCTATCGCCTGTTGCAGCTCGGCCGCTTCGTGGACGAGAAGGTCCTGCAAGGCGCCGACCGCGCCGCGCTCAGCGGCGCGGCGCTGGACCTGGTCGGCGATTTCCAGTCGCTCCTCGAGGCCGTCAAGGCGCATGGCCTCCGCGCCGGCCGCGCCAGGGAATTCCTGTCCTATCGCGTGGTGCGGGCGGGGAGTGACGGAGCTGCCGCCGGCCGCGCCCGCTTCGTGCTCGCGGACGGGCAGCTCGACGCGCCCGACCTCGTCTTCGTCCGCTCCGCTCCGAGGGCCGGCGATGGTTGAAGATCCGGAAGGCCCGGCCGAGCATGGAGCCGATCCCCGCCGGGGCGCCCCCGGGCTTCCCGGCCTCGCCCTCGACCGGCGCAGCCGCGAGCGCGTTCGCGCCGTGCTGAACGTGCTCACCGAGTCCACCTTCTTCTATCGCGACGACGATGCGGATCTCTTCTTCTTCCTGCGGCGCCACCAGGCGGCGTTCCGGGAGCTCTTCGAGGACTACTTCGGCTGGCGCCTGCACGTGGACCGCCAGTGCGCCCGCCTGATCAAGGAGCGGCATTTCAACGAGGCGGTGCGCCCGTCGCAGCGCGCGCTGTTCGACCTGCGCCGCCGCGACGAGTGCCTGCTCTTCGCCTTGCTGCTCGAGTTCCACGAGGAGGAAGGTCAGCGCCAGGGGGTGACGCCCGACGACGACCGCCGCCTCCGCTTCCTGCTCGCCGACTTCGTGAGCTTCGCGATCCGCCGCTGCCGCGAAGAGCTCGGCGACGCGACGCCGCCGGAGGCGCGCCTCTTCGAGGCGACGCGCCCGCTGTTCGAGCAGCTGGACCGGCATCGCTTCGTGCGCCTCGTCGACAAGAAGCAGGCCGAGGCCGGCGACGAGCTGCCGGCGGGCATGGCGGAGCACCTGCTTTACGAGTTCCTCCCCGGGATCCGCTGCTACGACCCGTCGCTGGCCGCGCGCAGCCTCGTGATGCAGTCCTATCGGCGCCTGGCGAGCGAGCAACCCGCCGGCGCTGCCGAGGACGGCCTCGCGGGCGACCACCCCGCCGGCGCCGCCGAGGACGGGGCGGAGACGGACGCGACGTGAGCGGCCCCTTCCACATCCGGCGCATCCGCCTGCTCAACTTCCACAATCTCGTGGACGAGACCCTGCCGGTGCGCAAGAACCTCTTCCTCATCGGTGACAACCAGAGCGGCAAGACGACGGTGCTCGACGCGGTGCACTTCGCGCTCACTGCCGGCGTGGAGATGGAGTTCAACACCGCCGCCCGATTCGGTCCGCGGACGGAACCCGGCCGCAGCCTGGCGAGCATCGCGCTGCGCTACGACCTCGAGCGCGACGTCGCGCTGCGCGGCCCGTCGGTCATGTATGCCGCGCTCGAGATCGCGGACGGCGAGGGAGGCGTGCATTGCTTCGGAGCGGGCGCCTTCGCCACGGCGCTCGGGGCCCATCCCGACGTCTGGGGCTTCGTGGCCCGCGGGAAGACGCTCGAGGAGGTGGGACTGTGCGCCGAGGACCCGGACGGCACCGGCGCCCCGCGACGTCGCCCGCGCGACCGGCAGGAGCTCGAGGAGCGGCTCGGCCGCGGCGCCGTGCTGGACAAGGGGCGCTACCGCACGGCGGTGGCGCAGCTGCTCTTTCGGGAGCGCGACGCCTTCCTGCGGGCGATGGAGCTGATCGCGGCCGGCAAAGCCTATCGCGAGATGGTCGCCCGGGCGCGCAACCTCGACGACCTGTTCATCGGCCTGCTGCCACCGCCGGCGGAAGCAGAGTTCGAAGAGGTCCGGTCGGCGCTGCGGGCCATCGAGGGCATTCGCAGCGATCTCGGTGACCTCGCAGCCGAGCTCGGGGTCCTGCGCGGCGTGATCGACAAGCTCCAGGAGGCCCGCAACGAGACGGAGAAGATCGCGCGCTACCAGCTCGTCGGGGCGGAGCTCGCGCGACGCGCGGCGGCACGCAGGCTCGCACAAGCCGCCGGCCTGGCGCGGACGGCGGAGCAGGAAGCCGCTCGGGCGGAGGACGGCAAGCAGGCCGCGGCCGGCGAGGTCGCCAGGCTGGACGCCGCGGTGCGCAGCCTGCAGGCGAGCGACGGCGCGGCACTGCTCGCCCGCGAGGAGGAATCTCGGCGCGATGCCGAGGAGGCCGAGCGCGAGGCGGAACGGGCCGGCGACGACCTCGCCGCGCGCCGGGAGGAGCACCGCCGCGCCGTGGAGGATGCGAACCGCGCGACGGCGGAGCTCGACGCGGCGAGGGAGCGCGCGATGGCGGCGTTGCGATCGGCGACTGCGGCCGCCCGCGACCTCCTGGGCGACGAAGCCATGATGGCCGTGGGCGACCTGGCCGGCGCGATCTCCGCGGTCGAGCCCGGAGGTCCGCGCGCGCTGGGCGACCTCGAGCCGCCCCTGGCAGCGCTCGTGAGCGGCTTCGAAGCCGCGCGCGACGCCGCCGCCGGGCGGGCCGCGGTCGCCGCCGACCAGGCGGCGCGCCTGCACGCCGCGGCGATGGCGGCCGCGCGGGAGGCAGACGAGGTCTTGAAGCGCCGGGAGGTGCCGCCCGATCTTCCCGGCTACGCGGCGCTGCTCGCCGCGCTCGAGACCGAGGCACCGCTGGCGGTGCCCCTGTACCGCCTGTTCGAGCTCGCTCCGGCGGTCCCCGAGACGCTGGGGGCCGGCATCGAGTGCGTCCTCGGCCCGCGCCTCCTCGGCGCCATCGTCGCGCCGCCCGGCCAGCACCAGGCGGCTCGCGCCCGCGTCCTCGCGCACGGCGGCGGCGTCGAGGTGGTCGACCCGTCCGAGACCCTGCCCGGCAGCGCCGCTCCCGCGGGCTCCCTGGTCGCGACCCTCGAGGACGCCGGGCCCGCGGCGCTGGCGGGGATCGCGCGCGCCTTCTTGCGCCGGGTTGCCGGCGACGTGCGGGTGCTGGGCGCCGGCGAGCCGCGCGGCGACTCCGAACGCGCGGTCTGGGCAGACGGCCTACTCTTCGAACAGGGCGCCGAGTCGCGGGTCGACGTCGCGGCGCCGCGCCTGCTCGGGGTCGAGGCGCGGGCGCGGGCGGCCGCCCAAGAGGAGGCGCGCCTCCGCGACTTGGCTGCGCGGCTCGAGAACGACAGCGGGCGCGCGGCGGCCGAGGCCGCGGCGCAAGGGGACGTCGCGGCCTCCTGCCGGCAGTCGTTGGACAGCCTGGCCGCCTGCGCACCGGCGCCGTTGATCGCGCTTGCCGAGGCGGCGGGAAGCTCCCGAGCGCGCCTGCCTGAGCGCGCCGCCGCGGCGCATCGGGCCGGCGAACGGCTCGAAGACGTCCAACGGCGGCTGGCGCAGCTGCGGGCGCGGCATGCGGAGATCGCTGCCGCCGTCGCCGGCGCCGGGGTCTCCGACCTGCGCCACCGCATCGCTCACGCCGAAGCGGCGCTCGAGCGGGCGCGCGCGGCCGAGAGGGAGGCGATCGCTCGGGCGGCGCGTGCACGCGAGGCGGCCCAGGCGCGCGCCGGCGACGAAGCGGCGGCGGCGGCCGCGTCGGAGAGCGCCGCGGCCGCGGCCCAGGACCGGCGCGAGGACCTGCTGCCGCTGGTGGCGCCACGCCACCGCGGCGACCTCGAGGACTACGTCTTCCGCACCATGCGCGGCCACCAGATCCTGGCGGAGAACGTCCCGGGCCTCGTCACCGAGGCGTCGAACACGCGGGCGCGGGCATTCCAGTGGCTCGAATCCTCCGATGGCCTGCGCAACGAGCGCCTCTGGCAGAAGTACGCCTTCCGGCTCGACGAGGCGAGCCAGGAGATTCGCGACCAGTCCGGCCGTCCTCTCGACCAGGTACACGCCGAGCGGGACGCCGAGGTCCGCTCCCTGCAGGAGGCGCTGGACCTGCGGACCCGCGACCTGCTCGAGCGCGTGGTGATGGCCGGCCTGGTCCGGCGGCTCCAGGGCCAGGTGCGCGAGCTACGCGAGACCATCCAAGGGATCAACCGCCTGGCCGCGGACCTGCGCTTCGGCACCAGCCGCTTCCAGTTCTCGCTACGCCAGCGCCCGGAGCTGCAGCGTCTGCTCGAGCTGCTCCGCGAGCAGTCGGTCCTGCACCCGGCGCTGCGCGAGGAGCTGCGAGACTTCTTCCAGGCCCGGCTCGACGATCTCCGGCAAGCGCGCGAAGGCGAGGTGCCGGAGCTGCTCGACTACCGCCGGTGGTTCGAGTACGTGCTGCAAGTCCAGAGCCGCGGCGACGGCGCGGCGCAGGACCTCTCGCGCCAGCGGCTGCGGTTCGGCTCCACCGGCGAGCAAGCGGTGCCGACCTACCTCCTCATCATCGCCGTCGCCTCCCTGCTCTACGACCGGACCGACGCGCGGCTGCGCCTGCTGCTCCTCGACGAGGCCTTCCTGGGCATCGACGCCGGCCGCCGCGAGGTGCTCATGCAGTTCGCGGACCGCGTCGGCGTCGACCTCGTCGTGGCCACCCCGGAGCTCGACGGGGTGACGCCGGCACTGGCCGCATCCAGCACCCTGTTCATCGAGAAGACCCAGGAGCAGGACGTCTTCATCAGCGACTACCACTGGCAGCGGCCGAGCGCCCAGCCGGCGCTTTTCGACCGTCCGGCCGAGCTGTCCGAGGCCGAGCTCCTGATCGGCGCCGTGCCGGCGGAGTCGGCGGCCGTGGCGTCGGCGGCCCCGCCGGTCGCGCCCGCACCAGCCCCGCCCGCGGCAGCCCCGCCCGCGGCAGCCCCGCCCGCGGCAGCCCCGCCGCAGGCAGTCGCGTCGGCTGAATCCGCGCCGGCAGCAGCCGAGCCGCCCGCGTGGGAGCAGGCGTGAGCGGCGGCGGGCCGGTCGCCAGCGTCCGCGCGCAGCTGTCCGGTGACCCGGCCCTACGCTGCCTGGTGACGGCGATCCTCGATCGGTCCGACCGCGATGGTGTCTTGCCCAGACGGATGACGTGGCGTTGCCGGACGCCCGAAGAGCAGGAAGCCGCGGTGCGGCTGCTCTCGGCCGCCGCGGTGCGGCCGGGCAGGGAGGGGCTGGCGGTCAAGCTCGACCTGGCCCGGGCGGACGCCGGCCTTCGCGCAGCGGGCGGGCCTGGGCTCGCGGAAGTGCTCTACGAGGCGGCGGGGCGCCAGCCGCGGAACCTGCTTGCCGAGGCGTCCGCACTCGGCCGGCAGGCGGCGGATCGGGCGCTTTCCCTCGCCGGCCGTCGGACCGGCGCCGCGGCCGCGTTCCTTGGCGCGCAGGCCGAGCGGCTTGCCGCTTGCCGTGGCGAGCTCTTCGAGCTGGCGCGCCGGCAAGGCGTTGCCGGTCTCGAGCGCGAGCTGGCCCTGTTGGCCGGCGCGATCGAGCTTGCCGAGCGCAATGACCAGCCGGTGCGGCTGGCCAACTTCGCGCGGCGGGCCACCGGCTCCACCAAAGGCCTGCGGCCGGGAGGGCGGCGCTACGTGCGCATGGCGGACGCCCTGCTCCGGTACCTTCCCGAGCTCGCCCAGGGCGTCGCCGCCGAAGGGCCATGCGAGCCTGCCGATCGCCGGCGCCTGGCGCTCGAGCGCCTGGGCATCTTCCGCAACGAGACCCCGATCGACGTGCTGTGCTTCGGTCATCTCGTCCTCGAGAAGCGGGGGCGGCGTCTCGACGCGCCGGCCCTCCACCGCGAGCTGGGAGAGCCCTGCCGGTTGCTGCTGCTTCACCTGCGCGATGCGCAGATCGTCGAGATGCGCGCCGAGCGCGTCGTCAGCATCGAGAACGAGACCACCTTCAACGACTACGTCGAATGGCTCGTCGAGAGCGGCCGCGACGAGATCGTCCTGCTGAGCCAGGGGCAGGCCAACTGGGCGGTCGTCCGGCTCCTACGGCTGCTCGCCGGCACGGCGCCCGGCCTGCCGCTCGCGCATTGGGGCGACATGGACCGCTACGGCGTGCTCATCCTGCGGAGCCTGCGGCGGCGCACCGGCCTCGCCGTCGAGCCGTGGAGAATGGACCTGCCGACCTTCGAGCGGTTCAAGGAGGCGGGCCTGCCGCTGCCGGACGGTGAGCGGGCGGAGATCGAGTCCCTGCTCGCCGCCTCGCCGGACGAGATCTCGGCGGACCTCTTGGGCGCCATCCGGGACACCGGACGTTGGGTCGAGCAGGAGACGGTGGCGGAGGAGCTGCTCGGCGGCGGCCGGACGCGGTGCCCGGGCTGACGAAGGTCTCGCCAGACCGTGACCGCCGGGAACGGCCTCACCATCTCCCTCGCCGAAGTCTTCGAGTAACGCGAGGCGATCGGGTTCCTCGCCAGCCGAGGTGCCGGTCCGCCGGGCGCTCGCGGCTCCGGCTCCTCGCCGCCGGAGGCTGGCTCGCTCATCGGGTGCGGTCCCTTGTCGTGAGGCGAACATCCGCGAAGCAGCGGCTCGCCTCGTCGAGGCCGGCCGCGAAGACGCCGGGCTCCTGGCCCAAGCCGATGCGCAGGTGGTGCTCGTAGCCGAACGCCGCGCCCGGTGCCAGCATGACGCCGTAGGTCGTCGCCAGCAGGTCGGCCAGCTCCTCGGACGGCAGGTCGAGTCGGTAGCGCACGAGGGCCACCAGGCCGCCCCGCGGAGGTGTCCACGAGAGCAGGTCCGGGTGCCGCGCGAGCCAGCGCTCGGTCGCCGCGAGATTGGCGGCAATGATGCCGGCGTTGCGCTCGAGAATGCGCTCGCGCTGACGGAGGGCCAGCTGCGCGAGAGCGTCGCTCAGCTTGCCGGGGCTGAGCGACAGGTAGTCGCGCATGCCCCAGCAGGCGTCGACCGCCTCCCGCGGCCCGGCAAGCCAGCCGATGCGCAGGCCGGGCAGGCCGAACGGCTTCGAGAGCGTGCCGACGCTGATGCCGAGAGGACCATGCTCGAACATCGGCGGCGCGAAGGGGTCGCCCCCCGGCATGGCCAGCCAGCGGTACGCCTCGTCGCAGAGCACTTTCGCCCCGACCGACTCCGCCAGCGCGTAGACGCGGCGCAGCTCCTCCGGTGTGAGCATGGCGCCGGTCGGATTGTGGGGCGTGTTCACCACGACGAGCCTCGTCGAGGGCCGCATCAGCCGCTCCAGCGCGGCGACGTCGAAGCGGTAGCCCGTCGCCGGTCCCACCTCCCAGAGCGAGACCTCGCAGCCGAGCGCCCGCGGCACGCTGTAGAGCTGCTGGTAGGCCGGGTACGGCGCGATCACGTGATCGCCGGCCGAGAGCAGGACGTTGAAGAGCAGGAAATTCGCCTCGATCGCCCCGGTCGTGACCAGGACCTGGTCGGGCTCGCAGCCGGCATAGGTCGCCGCGATCAGCGTGCGCAACGCAAGCGTGCCGCAAGCCTCGCTGTAGCCGAGACGCATCTCGAGGAGGCCCTCGAGCGCCGCGCCGCGCTCCTCGGCCGGCAGCCATCCCAGCAGGTCGCCGAGACAGAGCGGGTGAATGCCACTCTCCGCCAGGTCGTAACGCACCCTGGTCTCGTGGCGCGTCATCCAGCGCTCAAGGCTGAAAGGCTCGATCTTCATGGCACCATGGCGCCGGGGCGGCAGCTCTCTCCGCACGGGAGCTCCGAACGGGACGCTAGCACGTGGCGTGGCGCTCTGAAGCGCAGCCGTGCAAGAATCGGCAGACGAGGCGGAGAATCGACCCATGCTGACCCTGTTAGAGGAGAAGCTTCCAGAGCTTGAGCAGCTCTGCAAGCTTTACGGCGTCAAGAGACTCGAGGTGGTGGGCTCTGCGGCCAGGGAGGTAGACTTCGACCCAGCGCGGTCGGACGTGGATTTCCTCGTCGACTTCGAGCCAGGGCGCCTGCCGGCGACCCTCAAAGGCTACTTCGGATTTCGGGAAGCGCTGGAGAACATCGTGGGGCGACCGGTCGATCTCGTGATGCTCGACGCGGTGCGCAATCCCTACCTGAAGGCAAGCCTGGAAAGCAGCCGCCGCCTTCTCTATGCAGCGTGACGCGCGCGTGCTCCTCTGGGACATCTGCCATGCCGCAGACGCGGTGGCGGACTTCACCCGCAGCAAGACGATCGAGGACTACAAGGCGGACCGGTACCTCCGGTCGGCAGTCGAGCGACAGCTTACGATCCTCGGGGAAGCGGTGGTGCAACTGTCGAGGCTGACCCCTGAGCTCGCCGAGCGGATTCCGGAGCAAGGATCGATCATCGCCTTCCGCAACCTTCTCATCCATGGCTACGCCACCGTGGTCGAGGAACTCGTCTGGGGCATGCTCGAGGAAGACCTCCCGGCCCTTCGGGCTCGCGTAGCTCAACTGCTCGAAGAACTCGACGCCCAGTTCTGACTGACTCGACTTGATTTCTGGCGGCACCGACGCGGCCAGGACGGGAACCCAACCACGATTCGCCCCCTTTTACCTCAAGCCCGGATGCCTGGCGGCCGGGGCGGCGGCGTGGCCTTCCTTGTCGATGTCGAGCTCCTGGATCACGCTCGAGGAGACTCGCGCCACATCGTCGCGGATCGCGAAGGCAATCCGTTGGTGGCCGGGCGCGAGGAGCAGCTTGACGTTGTAGCCGAGGTGGCTGGCGAGGACCCGCTTGAGGTCGGCTTCGGGGATGCGTAGCGGCAGCTGCACCCGCTGGATCGGGGACATGCCGCCCCGCGCGTCCATGTTGCCGACAAAGATGCTGACCCGGCCGTGGTGCCCATCATCCCCCGGCACGAAGGCGAGCTTGCCGAACGGCACCCGGACCTGGACCGGCACCAGCACCCGCCCATGCTCGGAAGGCGCCGCCGTCCCGACCTTGAGCGAGGCGGCGAGCGGGTTGTCGGCATAGCCGTGAATGAGCGCCGCCTCCACCTCGCCTTCCAGGCGCTCGGCGGCGGAACGGTCGCGGTAGCTCTGGCGGTAGCCGGCCCGCAGGCCCGGGCGGTTGAGCTCGACCTTGATCGAGTGCACCTTGCCGTCGCCCGGGTGGGGCGGCGTGAAGCCGAGCGAGTAGCCGCCGCCGACGTCGGCGGCGATCTCCTCGAGGTCGTGCCGGAAGTCGCTGCCGTTGAGCGCCGCGCGCCCCCCGGTCTCGTGGCCCAGGCTGGTGAGCGAGTCCTGGCGGTCGGCGTCGATCTTGCGGCTCAGCTCGAAAGAGACCAGGGGGCGCTGGGTCTCCGCCGAGACGTAACTGCGCAGGCCGGCCCCTTCCAGCGTGTAGAAGGTCACCAGGTTGGCGTTGGCGGTGGCGGTCACCGCCCGCAGCAGCGGCGTGGCGTCAACCTTTAGGTTTGCAAATCGGGGCTGAGTACTGCAGTGCATCTCCTCGATCAGGCCGAACACGTCCAAGCCCACCTGCGTAGGGACGCCGTCGCCGACGTAGACCAGCGCCTTGCGCCCGTCCAGACGACCCAGCGACTCCAGCAGGTGATGGAGGTCGGCGTAGGTCATTTTCACTTCGGCGAAGATCGCCTCCGCATGCCCACGCGCGACAGCCTCGGCTTCGTCGAGCCGGGCACAGCCGAGATCTGTGATCTGCTCCATGGCCTGGCGGGTCGCAAGGTCGATGCTGAGCCCCCTCGCCGATTCCTTGTCGAGCTTCTCGAGCGCCGGACCGAGCGTGCTCTGGCTGTCGCGGAATGCGTGGCGCACGTGCAGCCCGAGGTCATGGGTGACCAGCAGCACCTGGTCGTCGGGCCTCACGGTCTTCTGCACGAAGGCGCGCAGCTGCTTGAGGATGCGGTTGCGGTCGAAGGGGTGGAGGTTGGCGTTGTCGACGTAAATCACCAGGTTGAGGCGCTCCCGCGTCGACGGGGCTTCGGCTTCGCCGGGAGCGGCGCCAGGCGCCGCCGCGCCCGCGGCCGGTGCCGCCTGGCGGGCCGCGTCGGCGCCTGCCGCAGGGTCGGAGAGGGTGTAGAAGTTGGCGACATCCACCTTCTTGCCGTCCACGAAGAGAACGAAGTCGTCGCGCGTCAGCCCGAAGACCTGCTTGCCCGACTTGTCCCGCACCACCACGTCGATGCTGACGACGTGGACCTCGATCGACTCGGCGAACGGCCCGTCGCCGGCGCTGCCAGGAAAGCTGTCCGGGCCCCCGGCCGGCGCGGTGGCGGTTGCCGGCGGTGAAGCCGGCGCAACCTGGGACGCCTGGCCGGAGGCGCCGTCCACCGCCGCCTGCGCCGAGCCCGCTCCCGGGTCCGGCGAGGCCGGCCCCGCAAGTGCCATCGTCGCAGCGGCGACGAGTGCCACACCTGACCATCGCAGCTGTCCGCGCATCCGCAACTTCCCTCTGAGCTCACCGTCGCCCGCATACCGGGAATCGTAGCATCCCAGCAGCTGCGAGGCCCGGCGTCAGCGACCGAGACCCGGTCGTCGTCGCAGCAGTCGCCTTCCAGGGACAGCTGATGGCCGGCGCCCTGGCGGGCGGCGTCGGCGCCGCCCAAGTTGCGAACCGACCGGACGCGGCGCCGGCGCGGCGGCTGCGCCCTTGACAACCGGCCGCCGGCGACAACATCATCGGTCTATGCCCATGATCGTGACTCTCGACCCGGATGTCGCCGAGCGAATCGAACAGGAGGTCCGCCGCGCGGGCAAGCCGGCACAGGCCGTGGTTAACGAGGCTCTGCGCACCCGCCTCGGGCTCAAGGGAAAGGCCAGCGCGAGGGAGCCGTTCCGTGTCCAGCCCCACGACTTCAGATTCGCAGCCGGGCTCGATCTAGAGAAGATGAACCGGCTGGTGGACGATCTGGAGGCTGCGGCAGCCGCGCAGAAAGTCGGGAGTGATCCTGCCCGACATCAATCTTCTCCTCCACGCGTACAACTCCCATTCTCCTGTGCACGCGGCAGCACGGAGGTGGTGGGAAGGACGGTCAAAGACTTAGAGTGCAGCTCGAAGCTGCGAGAGGTGGTTCCCTTCAAGAAGCCATGAAGCACGGCGGCGCCTGCCTCGCCAACTTCCAGCACGCGACAGGGGCTAGCGAGGCCTAGCTTCTGGCGGGGCCTCATAGGAGGCCTAGAAAGCGAGCCGCCATCTTCCCGGCGCGGGAGGCGGCGGCGGGACGGACCTGCGGTCTCTGCTCAAGCGGCGGCGCAAGAGGATCTTTAGAATATGCGCCATGCGACAGTTCGACGTCATCATCGAGCGTGACCGTGCCGGCTACTACGTGGCGTCTGTTCCTGCACTTCGCGGGTGCCACACTCAAGCGAAATCGCTGGATGCGCTGCAGAAGCGAGTCAGGGAAGCCATTGAGCTCTGCCTGGGGGTCGAAGGGGAGCAGGCTGATGACCTCGACTTCGTCAGGATCCAGCTCTAGACGGGCAACCGTGCGGGGCGGGCAAGCAGGGCGGCAGCTCGTGGCCGAGGACTCCGCTACCCCCGGTGGACTCGTTACAGTCGTTACAACTCAAGGCTGACGTGGGTTTGTTCGTGACCTGGTGGCGTTACACCGCAGGCGCAGCCACAGAGCGCTCAGGCGACTCAACCTCTTTCCGTACAGGCGTTGTAACGTGAGCAGGGGGCTGACGGTGCATAGGATGTCGAGTCCCGTTCCACCGGTCGGCCCACGTTCGCTGATTGAGCCCCTGGCGTGCAGGGGATAGGTCCCCTGCTCTAGTGCTTCTTGTTCTTTGGTCCGGCGTCCGCGCTCGGCAGGGCACGGAGAAAGGCGAGCTCTCTTGCGCCATTGGTCAGCAGCTTCGTGGTGCAGATCGTGGCAATGAGATCACGCGCCTCACCGTTCCTCTCGGCATAGCCGAAGACGAGGTAATCCGAGTGCTCGCGAAAGTCAACTCCACAGTCGCCGCCGCCCCTGCCCGTTAAGACTGTCAGGTGCCGAAGGTGGGCACCCTTCCAGGACTTCGTGACCTCAAACGTCACCCGGACTCCGTAGCTCGCGTAGCTGTCGTCGGGGTCAGGAGCGCCCACCACGCTGCGAATCATGAGCCAGGCATATCGAAGGTATCGATGGGAGATGGACTGAACCCTGCCTTCAAAGACTGCATCGGCTCTGGAATGCACCTGCTCGAGTGGAGGGTGGCCGCAGGAGCAACCAAGAGCAGGCTGCGAAACGAGGGCGACCGTCAGGACCACTAAGACCTTGCCCCGGTGTGTCGCCATAGGGCTCGAAACTGTACCATTCATGGGCTGCGGGGCCGTGGGCCAGGGAAGGTGCCAGCCGCTCGCCTGGACATACATAGTCCGTGGCTCGGGCACCCTGCGGCTTCGCGCGCCGAAGGGCTTCGACGGCGGCCGGCCCGATGGGTGCGATCCTCGCACCGGCCTTCGCGTCGCGCAGGTCCAGCGATCGTGCTTCCAGGTCCACGTCACCCCATCGCAGCCCGGCACCTTCCGTGCGCCACACTTTGAGCGGGTGCCCGACGAGCTCTGAGCGGCGCAAGGCAGTGACAGCGAGAAGCCTGATTGCAAGGATGGGCGAAGAACCCTCGCCTGCCGCTTCGGCGGCGCGCAGCGCCTGGCCGAGCGGCCGACAACTGCTGGAGCGTGAGCCGGCGCCGCCTCGCCCTCTCCTTGAGCCGATGGACCAGCCGACAGGGATTGATACCTTGAGGGCGCAGGCACCGGCGCTCAGCGAAGCCGAGCACAGCGCTGGTGACCGTGACCGCTGCATTCGCCTGCCGTGGCGTGGAGCGCAGCGACCTGTGCATCGCCTCGATCTCCGGCAGGGCCAGCGATTCGACCTCGCGGGTGCCGATCGCCGGAAGGATGAGGCGGCGGAGAAGCCGCTCGAACCCGGTCGCGGTCGAGAGCTTGCCTCGTACCGCTCCCGCGGCAGCACGGTCCCGGAGGTCCGCAAGGTAGAGCTCTGCCGCTTTGGCGAACGTCGGCCGCTTACGGCGCGCCTCCCGCTTCGCGGTCGCCGGGTCTCCACCCGACCGCACGTCGACGTAGAGCCCACGCGCCAACTTGCGCGCTTCATCGAGAGTCAGGCCACCGTAGGTCCCGAGGCTGATGCGACGAGTCCTGCCGTGGTGCTTGTACTGGAAGGCGAACCGGGCGTCTCCGCTACGTAGGCGCAGGATGAGACCTGGCACCTCCTCGTCCCAGGCCAGGGAGGCCGAGCTTGAGCGCAGAAACACCTTCCTGCCCATCGGCGGACCTGCTTTGATGCCGACCGGCACTTGCGTGCACCCCATCCGCGACCTATACTGGTACTAATCTACGAAGGGCAGAAACATGGCAATGTACTGGCAGGGCAGCACTACGTCCCTCAGGCTTCTATTTCGTGTCGCGGCGCTAGTCTGCTCCACCAGCACTGCAGACGCAGCTGAGAACGCCGACCGTCCTTTCAGCGTCGCTTGGAAACCACCGCTGATCGCTGAGCATCTGCAAGCAGTGCGTTTCGCTGATTGGAAGAACGCCTGGGCGGTGGGGGCACACGGTACAATTTGGGTCACTCAAGACGCTGGTACCCTCTGGCAACGCCAAGATAGCGGCACGGATCAGGATCTCCACAGCGTGCACTTCATCGATCTGCATACTGGCTGGGCGGCCGGCGACAATGGCACGATCCTTGAGACGCGGGATGGGGGTCGTCATTGGTTACGAAACACCAGCGGCGCGGAAGACGATCTTCGGGGTGTTCACTTTGTCGACGCCAATAGGGGATGGGTCGTCGGGAGCAATGGCACCATCCTTGCCACGGCAGACGGTGGCAAGCACTGGCGCCACCAAGACAGTGGTACAGAGAGCGACCTCAGGGATGTGCGCTTTGCCAATGCCAAAACGGGCTGGGTGGTGGGGCTTGATGGCGCGATCTTGTGGACCCGAGACGCCGGTGAGCACTGGCTATCTCAGACTTTCGACACCGAACTCAACCTCAACTCTGTGCGTACGGTCGATGATAACAATGTCTACATTGCGGGGGAGTCCGGCATCCTGTTTACGCACGATGGAGGTCGGCATTGGGTTCACCAGGACCGCGACGCCGAGAAGGCCATCTTTAGTCTGGCTTTCCGCGACCAGCATACCGTCTTTGCAGTGGGATCTACGGGAACGATCCTGACCATTCGTGAGGGAGGTGCTTTTGGGGAGAACCAGGACAGCGGGACTTCGCAGGATCTCCATTCTGTAGATTTTGCAAATTCACGCACTGGCGCAGCTGTGGGAGACGACGGAACGATCCTGACCACCAACGACGGCGGCGACAATTGGCAGCACCGCGGTAATGTCATCGGCAATGATCTCTTTAGCCTCTATCTTGCAACTGCAACTACTGGCTGGATAGTGGGAGACGAGGGAACGATCCTGATCACCCGAGATGCCGGCGAGCACTGGCAGCCACAGACGAGTGGCATCGAAAAGGCCCTCTTTGCCGTGCGCTTCACGGGACCGCGTAATGGCTGGGCACTGGGGGAGGACGGCACTATCTTGAACACCACTGACACTGGCGAGCACTGGCATTGTCGACGGATCGGCACGCAAAGTCTCAGAGCAATACAATTTGCAGAAAACAAGAGCGGCTGGATCGTTGGGGATGTGGGTACGATCCTTCGAACACAAGACGGCGGCAACCAGTGGCAAGCTATGGCCAGCGGCACTCGTAAAACCCTTAATGCTGTGCATTTTCTAAACCAGGAAACTGGTTGGGTAGTGGGTGATAAGGGTACCATCCTGGTCACTCACGACGGTGGCAACCAGTGGCTGCTGCAAGGCTCCACAGTAACTAAGAACGACCTCACGGATGTCCATTTCGCGAACTTGCAAGCCGGATTCGTCGTGGGAGGGAAAGGCACGATTTTGACCACCAAAGACGGCGGCATACATTGGCTGAGCCATCCCATCAATACCCAAAGCAACCTCAGTCGCATCTACTTTGCCAATGCAACCACCGGTTGGATCGCAGGATCCGCGGGTACGATTCTAGCCACGCGTGACGGAGGTGAACATTGGTTAGAGCTATCACCTGCCACAGACAAATCGCCTGACGTCGAGCGGACTCTCTGGGATCTCCACGTCGCAGACCCCCATTTCGCCTGGGCTGTGGGAGAGGCCGGCACTCTACTCCACGCGGGTACGCCAGTCTATGGGCCCTGGATCGAGGAGCGCGAGGTCGAGATGACGAATGAGGGGTTCGGAGCAGTCGGACTGTGCTTCATCGTGCACTCCGATCGCCAACAACCACCATTGCTGGCGCAGGTTTCGTACAAGACCGGAAACAAGACGTGGGAGAACCTCGAGCCAATCTTGTCTAAGCCTGGACCTAACGGCCGCTGGCGCTTTAGCTGGAAGCCAGCGGCCTTTGGTCTCGCCACTAACCAGGAAATCGACTACCGCGTTCAACTTCTTGACAATGGACCGCCACTCGCGCCTTTCCACCTCGGTCGCTTCGTCTACGAGCCTTGGTTGGGAAAGGTGTTGAAAGATCATCCCACGGCTATCGGCTTGGTGTCGGCGTTCATTGCAGTATTGCTCTCCTATCTCACGGCATTTGGTGCGATCTTCTTTTTTGCGCCGGCTCGATTGGCTCACCTAGGCTCCCGTGGCGCTGGTCTCGGCGGCGGACGACTCAGCGGAGAGCCCCAAGACGGCCAACCAGTCGGTGCGTCAAAGGGTGGCCCATATGCTGCACTGATCGCTTTAGCACAGCGTATAGCCACGGTTCTCGTGCTTCCGTGGCTAGTCCGGCGTCAGCGTGTACGCCGTGAGTGGACGAGTCTTTATAATGCTGGCGAGCGCAAGATCGATGATCTTTCGCGGGTTGCTCGCGAAAGCTTCTTGCAGCAGCCTGATTTTCTCGACGAATGGGTAGCTCACCATGTCGACGCCGTGTTGGCTGCCCTAGATCACTTGGACCTCTTTCGACAGCGCCGCGTGTACGTCGCGTTGCCTATTCGTGTGCAGGACGCAGCCTCCGGCAAGATGATCGACCAACCCAGTGGATCGACCTTGCAATCACTGTTCGCCACCTCTCGGGTCGTGATTCCAATTGTCGGCGGCCCTGGCACGGGCAAGTCGACGCTTGCATGCGCTTTGGCGCGCTGGGCTATCGCGACCCGCAAGGAAGAACGCTTGACCCCTCATCTGATGCTGCCAGTCTTCATCGTGGAAGACACAGATAATCTCGAGCACGCAGTAGCCCGCAACCTCCGCCGAATGATCGGCGACGAGCCGCTGCCGCAGGATTTGCTGAGGTCTCTACTGCGTAGTCGACGCCTGATGGTCATTGTGGATGCCTTATCGGAACGAGAGGAGGCGACGCAACGTCATGTAGAGGCTCTCTACGGCGAAGACTCGCCGGTGAACGCCTTGATCATCACTTCACGTCGTGATCCCGCTCTGGGTGTGGTGCCGCGCACAGCTCTCTATCCGGAGCGCCTGATTGCTGAGCGCTTGATCCCCTTCATCTTCGAGTACCTGCGCCGCCGGCAATTAGACGATCGGTTCAATGAAAACCAACAGATTGAGTTAGGGAAGCGCGTGTTAGCCCTTGCCCGGGCAGGCGATGGGCCTACTACAGTTACACCGCTGATGGTTACCCTGTTCATTGAAAGCGCGATCAGTCGAATCTTCCAAAGGTCATCTCTGGAGGATATGCCCAACCAGGTCCCCGAAGTGTTCGTGGATTACATTCGACGGCTCAATCCCGCAACTGGCAATCCAGAAGAACTGGTAGATCAGGGCGAGTTGGTGCTCGTGGCACGCTCTCTCGCCGTCGCTAGTCTCGGCAAGAGCCTGGTGCCAAGCGATTTCGGCCTTGAGGACGGTCAGTTGGCCGCGGCAGAGCGTGTGTCGCGTGAACGCGCAGGGCGGCTGGTCGGTCATATGATAGCCATCGGTGTCTTGGAGCGACGTGAATACGCGGGTATTCCTCTGCTGCGTTTCGCCCTCGATCCAGTTGCGGACTATCTCGCCGCCATTGAGAAGATTGATAGATTGAGAAGCGATCGCGAAGCATGGTTAGGCTTTCTGAAGAGCGTGCCAGATACGCCGGGCTATCCACAACAGTGCGATGGGTTTTTAATCGCTCTCAGCACCTGTTTCCGTGCCTATCGGGAGGTGTTGGAACTGCCGTCGCTGACGTTCGACTGGGAGAAGACGCTTTCCCTGGCTGTGTGATTCCAGCCCTTCCGAGTCTTTCGAAGGGGTGGCTAGCAGCCCGTGGTGAAAGTGCCTGATTTCATTGCTGCCGCGGGCCTTGCCCGGTAGAATTGGGGGTAGGTCAAGAAGGAGCTCCCGGCATGGCGATGGGCGAGCGCAAGCGGCAGCGGCAAGCGTCTTTGTGGGTGGAGACGGCGCGGTTGGCCTTGGGTCCTTAGGCGTCCACTTGACAACCGGGCGCCTCCGCTACGTAGGCGCAGGATGAGACCTGGCACCTCCTCGTTCCAGACCAGGGTATCGCGGCCGGGGTCTGCCTCGGCCACCAAGCAGTCGATGATCCTCTTGGTCAGCTTCTCGGTCATGTCGCCCTTTCCTCGGCAACGACCCACCCACATCCAGCGAGTCGCCCCGGCCGGTCCGGAGTACCCGAACGGGCCCTCCTGGGTTCCCATCTTGGGTTCCCATGTCTTAAATTTGGGAACCTGGGGAACCAATGGCGAAAACAGGGCGTCAATAGCGAAGGCTGTCGCTCATCGACCCATCCTGTAAGCTCTTTGTTTGTAGCACCTTGTAGTAGATCTTCGGGCTACGGCGTGGAGCGGGAGACGGGATTCGAACCCGCGACCAACAGCTTGGAAGGCTGTGACTCTACCCCTGAGTTACTCCCGCTTGGGGTAAGGACTACCCTTGCCTAGCTTACAACAGCTGCCGCCCTTCCGAGGTTCCCCGCGGCTTCCTCGGAGATGACTCGCGCCCCTCGCGGCGGCCTGGCGGCCGCCGGCGCGGCACCGCTTCGCGCCCACTCGCCTTGGGCGCGATGGCAGCGCGGAGCCGCGGCGGTGCGCTCGACCATAGACCTATGGCTCAAAATGAGTCTATGCTACCGCCCACCTGATCCCACGCGATGGGGTAGAGGATCAACGGGTCGCGCTCGCCCGGCGACGGTGCAGGGCTGCGGTCGCGGAAGACCGCTGCCGTAGGAGACTGACGATGCACAGGCATATTCTCGTCGTGGCGCTCGGACTTGGGTGTCTTGCCCTATGGTTCCCGCCCACGGCCGCGGCGCGTGCGGCCACCGTAACTGCCGCCGCCGGGTCGTCCGCCCCCCCCCCCCCCCCCTCCCCCCCC
>Ga0210384_10001484_pt1 | contig 31772 bp, 21 predicted proteins | sample IncBWH2MmetaG_FD_160574 | JGI IMG/M metagenome (GOLD analysis project Ga0210384, IMG submission 160574) | Forest soil microbial communities from Barre Woods Harvard Forest LTER site, Petersham, Massachusetts, United States - Inc-BW-H-2-M | ecosystem: Environmental > Terrestrial > Soil >...
GAGGACGGTTGCGGTAAACGTAGGACTGTCGGCTGTTCCCGTGGATGGAGCGGTTGCTCCGTTGTTGGCCGGCGCAGTATTTTTCTTATCTGCTTTGTCCTCAACAATGGAACTAAGGTCTGCGAGCAAGAAATGCGGCTTCCCGTTCTGCACCATAGGATCGCTGCTGGGTATTGCACCGGGGCCGCTATTTCCCGTGTTTGCATCCGTTGTTCCTGAAGCGGCGACCCCAGCGGTGGCAGTGGCACATGTGTTGCTGACGGAGAATCCTGACCTTACTAGATGACCACCTGCGTCTGCCTGCACTTTACCCTGCAGCGCCCCAGAGAAAGTGACCGATGCCGGCAAATCGGGCAACGAAAGGATAAGCGTACCACCCCAAACCCCGATTGTCGGGCTTGGAGTCGGCGTGGGCGTAGGTGTTGGGTTCGGGGCGATTGAATGGATTATGAGCCCTGTTGCGGTTCCATCTAAGGCCTGCGCTAGTTTGCCATTTGACTGAGGGTTCGCTCCCCCGGCACCAGACTTAGACAAAAGGGCAACCGCAGTCTGAATGAGCAGCAAGGTGTCTTGTTGATTAAGCGGTGTGGTGTGCTTCGCCTCAATCTTGTACTGGATCTTGCAGCTATCATCAATGTTCAGATGGATGGCCAGAAAGGCGACATTCTTTGTTCCCAAAATCTCATTCAGCTCTGACACTGGGTCAGGAGAGCCCAGGACGCGGCCGCTCCAGCCACCCTCACTTCGGTGGTAGTGGTACCAGGCCCCCTGTGGAGAAGCAGCATCGTCCCAACGCACAAGGTGAATCACGACATCTTCAATTGGTGCGTTGAGTTCGGTACTCGTATGCTCATCAAGAGCAGATCGAACCGTCTCCCGCATGCCTTGGGTATCACTTGCAACTGCCTTTTCGCAAAAGCGCTCGATATCTTTGTCCTTGATTGTTTGGTCATGATCCCGGTTGTCAAACGTCTCATTGGCAATCGTTTCCGCCAGTAGACACTCTGTAGAAGCAAGCCCTCCACTACCTTGCACGCCATCGGAACTCAATTGCGGCTTATTTTTATCGAGCCCGGCCTGATCAGCCATTTGATCAGTGAACGGCATGTCGACTTTGACAATGTGGTTAGGTGCCATGTCTCCGCTTCCCTTGGCGGCTTTTGCCGCAGCAATTTTCTGGGCTTGGGTGGGGAGACACGTGGTGAGTACAACGAAGCATAACAACATGAAACTGTAGCGGCGCATGATCCACTCCTAAGCTGATTTGAAGTCCTGCATGCTAGAACGTGGCGCCAAGTGAAATCCCTTTTTGCTGTGATGATGAAGACCAAAAAAATAACGGGTGTGCGAAGAGAGGGCGGCCAGCAACAATTAATGAGAGAAATTGCTTGCGCCTCGTGAGAGGTTCTGTTTCTTGGAATGCTCATCTAGGGATGTCCAGAAGACACTGGAAATGATGGATAAGCCGTAGGGGTTGTCAAGATTGGCCGATTATGCCACCGTTCTTGCACTCAAGCGTCGTTGTCACCAGAGAGTACTCCGTCTTATCAATGCTCTTGAGGAGACAGCTTTTATCTTTGTAGAGGTCTGGAAAGAAGTTCTTCAGTAGATCATTATAGAAGTGGATAGCATGAGGTATCGTCATATTACTACCAGGGGTCAACCCAAGTTCAAGCCGAAAAATGCCATCTGCCATAATGCTCTGGGAGCCAAGTTCCCTGCAGTTGACTTCTATTTGCTTGAAGTCACTAATCTCGTACACCAGGATATGGTTGAGCGGCATCAGCCCTGACGATTCATCGGCAAATTTCACTCTCGCCGTGCGATCCTGCATAATTTGCAAGGGACAAGGTAAATCTAACGTGATGAAGTAGTCTCGGTCATCATACTTCCATGTATTCGTTGGTTTGTTAGACCAGTCAAAAGCCGGAGCTTTGGAATATTCCTTGATGCCTTTGCCTCCCAGATCGAAATGATAAGAGTCGGTAATTTTATATTTGATCTCCTGGTCATTTATCAGAAAGTGATGGGTTGCATCAAGCGCGGTGAATGCACAGATTCTATAAGACTTACCGCGTTGAATAACTACTGCAAAGGGGCCCTCAAGACGTAGATGAAGAAATTTCGGTGCCGCCAACACGGTCATAGTCCTCTCCTGGAGCGAAGCAGAATGAAAACTCTCAGACTTGTGTTTTGGGAATTATTTAAGGGTTTCCGCCGATTAGGCCTCCGGTCTTGCATTCCAAAGTCGATGACCTGTGATTGAGTCTTTGGTCAATCTCAGGCGGTATATTTGGTGCGCATGTGCAGCTTCCGCCGATAGCAGTGAGCGTTGGTTGTGCGGAAGAAAAGCATTTAAGGAGGGAATAGTTGTGAAAGTGCATAGCATGCTCGCCCGTTTTATCGCGCGGCGGATTGGGCAACCCCACCTCAATGTGGAACACATTCTTTTGGTCCGGCAACAAGACCTTTTTAGCTTCTTCGTCCCAAAGTACCGTCGCCTGTCCCGGGTCTTTGATCTCGTATTCCAAGACGTGATCTTGCGGGATACACACAGTGTTACTTCCTAGAGTTCCGGATAGCAGTTTGCTGGTCCAAATATTCTTGGGGCAAGGCAGTGAAATTCTGACAAAAGAATCTATCTCAGGATCGCAGAGCAAGCCCAGGTGGTCGCTTGAAAAGGGTTTGAAATCCGGACTTATACAAGCGGGTGGGAGCGTGTTAAGCCCTGGCCCATCCAAATCGAAATGGTGCCTTTTTGGGTAGCTGCTCAAAGTCTTACGCATTACTACGAGATCGTGTTCTGCCTCAATCGGACTAAACGCCGTAACGTCAGTAACCGGGTTTCCGTTGAACACCACCGCGAACGGCCCTTCCAGCCAGACCAATAGGGAATTGTTGGCTGGACTACAGCTTGCTCCAGGATTGCAAAGGGGTAACCCTGGAGCAGCAGTACCAGCGAGAGCCAACGTTGCTATACCCTTCACTACGTCACGTCTATTCATTTAAGATCCTCCGTTGAATTGAACGAAATTGTCGACCTTTTCCCTGCAAGAAAATCCAATTTGGCTAGCTTGTTTTTCCAATGAGATTGAAAGCAGCCCAAAAATAGGGATGAGTCCGAACCTTAAGAATCTCGGTCCGGGCAGCAAACAGCGCCATAGCGGCAGATTCGCCCCGAGCGAAGTGCAGGTAGAAGGCCTTCATTAGCTTGGCTGTCGCAACGGAATCCACGTTCCAGTTGCTCGCGATCACGCTTGGGACATCGCCGGCCAGAAAAGCGTGTACCAGGTTTCGGTTGTCGAGCAGGCCGTTCTCTCCGCCTAAACCAGTAGCACAGGCGGCCAACACTGCCATCTGAAGACGCTGCAAAATCAGTGGGGAGAAGTCCTCCGTCCTGAGGAGCAGGCCGGGGTTGACACGCAAAGCCGTACCAGTACCGTTACGTTCACCATGGCCAATAAAGCCAAAGATGTCGCTCTTAGCCAGAAGTGTCTGCGTCTCGGCCAAGCCTGCCTCGGAGCCAATGATCTTTTTCCTCGGAAAGAGTCGTGAAATGGTTTCCCGCTCAAGTTCACTGCCGGGTAGATAGCTCCCGCCGCTACCCTCTGACGCATCGGCCAGCAAAAACGATCTGCTCGCGTTGACTGGTTCTGGATTGCGAAGGTGTTTTTCACGGACAACCCCCGGCGAATAAATCACGGGGTATCTCTCGGCAAAATACCACCCCGCCGGACTGCGCAACGCCTCCACTGGAAGCCCTGCCAAAGAACGATCCAGTTCAACGGCAACCACCGAACCCGCAGGCAGCTCATCGATCACAGGTTGCAGGAGCAAGCTGAACAAGTCTTGCCCCTGTTGCTGCACCTCGGCCAGAGGAGAATCGGGCCGCGCGCAGCCTTGCGAGAACTGTTGGATCATCTTCTCCAACTGCACTCTTGTTGTTGGCACCCAGGCCGTTGTGAGCTTGTCGCTGCTGATCGTCCAGATCTGTATCCCGTCATTGAAAACGGCATAAATAATGCGAACAGCGTTGCCTTCATGCCAGGAAACTCCTGCAGCACTCGCCCAAATCCTTGGCCAACTGATCCTGCCGTCTTTCACAAGATGGGTTGCAGAAACCGTGCTTTCCTGAGATGGGCGGCTCTCCTGCCACTCCCAGAGTCTCAAAGAATCCGCTTGATTGCGCTCCTCGATCAGTACTCGTACTAGGCCGCGATAGGCGTCGTCTGCAGCCTGCATCCATTGAAGCCGGTCACTGTCATTCTTAATCCCACCAAGCGATTTCTCGACAATGACAACGGCTGACTTATATGCTTCCGACGCTCGATCAAGCTGCTTGAGCTGAAGGCTGATGTTGCCGAACAACTGATAATAGCGGAGAGATACAAAGTAGCCATCTGTTTCTGACAACAGTTCTTGTACCGGTTCAAGCGTGGAAAGTGCTTCCGCCGGCCTGCCACGCTTGAACTGGAGCTCGGCCAGCCCGATCTTGCCGGCCAGGAGGTAGCTACGTGCCGTGGGTTCCCCGGGCTCACGATCGAATAACCGGTTCGCCTCAATCAGTTCATCCTCTGCGGTGGAGTCTTGCTTTTCGGCAATTAGGATTTTTGCCAATTCGAGCAGCGCTGCCCCGCGCTGAATCGAATCTTCCTCTGTCAGAATGTTTATTGCGTGGCGTAGCAGAACCTCCGCTGCAGACCAAAGCTCCCTGTGTTCAGCGCTCAGTGCCAAGCCGACATAGAACTGATATACCCTCTGACCCGAGGGCGGACCTGTCCAGTAGTCACCTAGGCCTTGAAGTCCTGCTTCCCAAGCTGCATCGTATTTGCCTTGCTGAATCTCCAAGCCTTGAGAAATGCCGATATTTCGCAGAGCCAGAATAGGGAAATGAAATCTCTTTGCGGTATTGAGACTGGAGGATAACTCTGAACTGACCGCCGATAGATTGCTGGTAAAGTTCAAACAGATAGCTCGCTCCAAGGCGACTTGCGACTGCAACCAATGATAGGTAGTCGCGGCCACGGCCGTTTCGAGCGGATCAGCGCGAACAAGGCACTCCTTTCCATGCAAGAACCGCTGACTGGCGTACACGGATTCATAACGAGCGCGTAATTCACCCGGGAAATCGTGTTGGCTATGAAAGAGCTCTTCGGCTAGGTGAGATTGTTTGATGGCTTCGGCGTAGTGTCCCTTGGTATTTGCCGTGAAAGCAGCACTGAGGGCCCGTGCTCCAGAGGAATCACGAGTCGTTGGGGAGCCGAGAAAATCTTGGAGCCACAAATCAGAATGGTTGTGCGACATGACTCCTGCCAACCGCGAGATTGCGCGATGCTCTTCATTGTGGGGATCGGCCATAGCTGGCGCGAGCCAATGCAATAACGCCATATCCTGATATCGTTCCGAATTGAAATTCACTTCTGCGTCAGACAGCCGAAGGAACGTGCCAGCGTCCATTGAAGCTTCAGGAGGGCCTTGCAGGCTGGCTTTCAACTTTGACTTGGCCAAATCAAGGTTCTGCTTTGCTTCCTGGGCCCACGGCCCCTCAGGATCGAGTCGCAGGTAGGCTTCCCAGGTCGCTGCCGCCTGGTCCCACATTTCCGAGCGAGTGTAAGTCAAGGCGAGATTGAATATGGCTTCTCTATTTCCTGGATCATTTCGCGTGATCTTGGTAAGAAGCTCGATTGCTTTGGCGTAATTCTGCCGATCATGAGAACTCTGTGCCTGCTGAACGTAAGCGATTGACAAATCGAGCATCAGCGGCACTGATGCAGGACGAGATGCGAGAGCTTGGTTGAGACCGGCAATTGCCGGCTCCGGGTTGCGGTCGAGTATATCTGCTTCAGCCTTGGCCCTTAACCATTCGGCATCATTTGGATCTGCGGCTTGCTTGTGCCGAATAATCCCCTCGGCGTCTAACAGTGGAGCCGGCTTTGAAAATCTGGAATCTTCTTCGCCTCGGATCACGCGCACCGGAGCCCAAGCTGCGCCCGGGAAGCGCATCTCTATCGTGCGCTGCTCCGTATACGCCTGGGCAAGCAGCTTCTCTACTTTTTCCGGTGTTTCCCGTTGCGAGTACCAGACCGCAAAGGCGACCGCCGCGCAAACCGTGGCAGCCGTGGGAACAAGTACCCACCGCCAAAAGGAAGACCTCTTTGCAGATTTCTCTGGGGCCGTTCCTGAGCTGGTAAATATTTGTGAAACCAGCTTCTTTTGCCATCCTGCTGACGAACTCTTCAGCTCTCCCAGCACTGCTTCATCTTCTTTGCCCAGTTCTTCAGAAAAATCTTCCGAATACATCCGGAGCAAAGCTCCGCAGTGGTCGCATTGAGCGGCGTGCTCGGTGAGTTTGGTGGCTTGATCAGGTGGGTAAAGGCCGGCAGCTAGATTGCGCAGATCATCTTCGCTCGGGCAATGCGGGCCACGGCGATCTGGGAACGATGCGGTATTCACGGGAGAATCCCCCATGAGAGCGAAGCGGACGCGTTGCGACACCAGCAGGCGATGGCAGCAAGCTGGACAGTCAGCAAGGTGGGTCTCAATCTGCTGGCCGGCTTCCGCTCCTGTAGCGCTAGACGTGTTGCCGTACTGCTCGATTTGAGCATCGCTCAAGTGTAACGATTGCTGCTCCACCTCGCCCACTACTCCTTTCTATAAACGTAAGCCAGCCGGTCATACCTTCAGGCGCCGGACCCTCAAGCGCCGGAAATCCCGGATCGGCTTGCAGCCGGTGTTCGGCCGGAAGCTGTTGTTCGCCCCGGTCTGTCATTCATCTTTTCCTTCACCAGCCGGGTCAGGCGTAGTAGCGTGCTCTCTACACCCTTTACGCTCAAGCCGATCGTGGGAAGTTTGGAAATGGCTTTGGCCGTGAGTCCCTGCTGGTAGTAAAGCCAGAAGATCGCGTAATCGCGCGTAAAGTTTGGTTCGGCTGCGTGTGTCTCCAGGCATTGCTTGATTTCCCCGATGAGAATATTCCTGTCCGCGCTTTCAGAGAAGCTGCTGCTGGAAGGTGCGACGATTTGAATCTGGTCAAGTTCTTCCTCTTCTTTGCCACTGCCGCGCTTTTGGCTGTAGGAACTGCGGAAGTGATCTTGTACGACGTTGGAAGCTACAACTTTCAAAAACCCAAACAACGCGTGTTCATGCTGACAGTCAAATTCGCGCAAAGCCCGAAAGTTGTTGGCGCACAGCTTAAGATAAGTGTCTTGGACAAGGTCATCCACAAGGGCCGGCGCGGGGTTGCTCCAGCGGCGAATGCTTTTGATGATTACGCATGTTATGAGCGGCTGGAAGCGGCGCACAAACTCCAGCCACGTAGCCTGGTCTCCTGATTGGAGACAAAGCTGCAAAAGTTCTTGCGCAGGCAGCTTGCGGAGATCCATTTGTTGAATTGGCTGGTCATTGTAACCTACTTGCATTTCAGTGCTGAAAATATTTCTTATCCACTTCTGCCTTTGTGGCAGAGCGAAAAAGCCCTGAAGTCTCATCTTGGCATCCCTCTTTTAGTACGCCAATCTGGTGGGCAACCGTTCAGCTATTAGGATGGGCTACGCTCTTGGAGCCGAATCTGCGGCGGGCGCGGAGTAACAGCAAAAACGTCCCTCTAAGCGATATTCCTATTTCGGCACAAGTTCTGTTTCGGGAAAGAGGTGCTCGGTAGCGGAACCGTACCTTATGATGGGGATGTCGGTACGCGCTGCCCTTGCAGTGTCAGGCCCCCGGTCTCAATTGAAAACGGTATCACTCTGATATCAAAAAGCTCATTCCTGAGGGACTGTATGCCATCATTGTGCCAGACGTGTGTTTACGTTAAGGCATTCAAAGAATGCCGGGGTTCAGGCCCTTTAGCTCTTTGAAAATTTGGTGCGACTCGGGATTCTGAGGACTGCTACGTCAGCTAGTCCCCTGCCACGGATTGATTTTCGCCAGTAATGACGAGGGGCAGACGCGATCTGAGAGGCTCAAATCACTAGCCAGCAAGTGTAGGGTGCGGAAGCGGTAAAAACGGGCAAAGACCGGGCACATGGCTGACAGATTAGATCGGGAGAAATTCCAATCAGATTCTGAGGACTAAGGACTGAGGACTGGGTCTAAAGCAGCAAGTCCCCTGCTCCGGATTGATTTTCGCAAGTAATGACGGGTCAGACGTCGATTTGGGGCCCTTCAACGGCCTGCTAGCAAGTGGGGTGGGGGGCGCCTACAATCTTCCAAAAATCTGCGTTGATCTGCGGCGAGGTTTTTGCGGTTGCTTTTTCTGAGTACTGTATTGCTGCTTTGTAACCTGGAGCCGTTTTTAGACTACTTGGTCCTCACGCGTAAGAAATTGATTACTAAGGATTTAGAGCAGCGTCCACTACTGAGTAATGGGGGTGGGGGCACTACTCTAACCGGGAAAATCAGGCTGAGGGCCGGAAAAGCCGGCCCTCAGGATGAAAATCCTCAACTCAGAAGGTAAATTTCAGCGCCAGTTGTGCTTGCAGCGGATCGCCCACGCCCTGACGAAGGAAACCATCAAAATTGAACAGTCCCGGCGTCACCAGCGGATTGATGTTGTTCTTGTTGTTGAAGCTGTTGAACATCTCCACCATGGGAATCAGGGCATAACGTTCTCCGAAGTGGAAGGGCCGGTCTGCCCGCCAGTCAAAGGTGAAGAAGCCATTGTCTTTGCGCAGGTGGTTACGGCCGCAATCAATGCCGTTGACCACCCGGGTGATGGAGTTGTTGGAACTGCACGCCGGCCCGGTGCCTGTGCCTAAAGGATTGTCGGTAATCGGTTGTGCCGTGTGCGCCTGGATTCTTCCGCTGAAGTTGACGCCCGCCGGTAGCTTGACAAAAGTGTAAAGATTAAATTTGTGACGGCTGTCGCGGTCAGAGAACGAATAATCTTTGCGGAAGTTGAAGCGGTTGAAATAGCGGAAGGTGAACGGATCACGTTCATTGGAGTCGTCATCCAGGTCTTCCGAGAGCACGTAGTTGGCTTCCATCTGGAAGTTACGGCTGAAGCGCTTGCGCACTCCCACCGTCATGCCGCGATAGAGCGAATGGGCCGTGCTCTGCGTGTCGGTGATCGATCCCAGGTTGGGGAACGGCGCGGCGCCGCTGTAAGTCACCGTGTCACCGTTGAGCGGCGTCGTCACCGTGGAACCGGTATTGGGATCCACAAACCGGGTGAGATACACGCCTTTGGACCAGGTCAGATCAAGATATCCCTCCCAGTTGGGAGCTAGTTCCTGGGAGAAGCCGAAATTGGCAGTGTAGATGCGCGGATTCTTGTAGTGCCTGTCAAACACCGTGACCCCCGGCTGGAATGGAAACGTTCCCGGTGGCAGTGCGGCAGGAGTAATAGGATTGGGCCAGGTGGGGCCCGGCGTATCGAAGCCGGTGGCACCGACGAAGCCGCCCGGCACATCGCCCGAGAACAAAGTTTGCTGCTGCACTCCATTGGTGGTTATGGCGCCGACCTGCGTGAGCATGTTCTGCTGCGCGTTGTAGATTCCCCAGTTGGCGCGGATCACAGACTTGCCGTTGTTGAGGATGTCCCAGGCCAGACCCAACCGGGGCTGAAACATTTTGGTAGCGTTGGGAATCTTTCCCGTAGATGGAAATCTGGGATCGCTCAAGTTCACACCGTATGCCGTCTTCCCCGGAGCGATGACCGGATCGGGGAAGATCTGCGCCTCCCAGCGCAAGCCGTAATCCAGGGTCAGGTTGGGCAGGATCTGCCACTTATCCTGAAGAAAGACAGCGTAGTTTTCATTGTCGATGTCGGAAGCGCCGGCGGCATCGGTGGTCGTTCCGTTGGTGCCTGCATGCTGGAGATACAGGAGCAGCGGGCTGGACGTGCATGCACCTCCCACCCCGGTGACGAACGTTCCGTCAGGACACTCAGCCGCGGCCGGGCCAAAGCCCGGACCTGTGCTTGCCGGTGAAGCGTAATGCAGAAAGCCCACCACCGAATCGAAGATATAGCGGCCAGTGAAGAATCCGCGGAATACCTGGGCATTGTTGCTGTGCAGCCATTCGCCCCCGAACTTAATGGTGTGCTTGCCCGCAAGGATGGAGAAATTGTCGCGCATCTGAAAACGCTTGAACACTTCATCCACCTTGGGCTCGAGAAAAAAAGGGTCTCCAAACCGGAAGGTTGTGGCAAACCCCATGGCAGTATCAGCGGGCACGTTGGAGGCCACCCCGGAGCGCGGCCGGTCTTCCCGAGAAAAACCGAAATGGCCTTCGTTGACCTGCTTTGCCGACACCGTGGTGAAGATATTGAAATTGACGGAATTGATCTTGGAAGGACCCTCGATGCCGTTGGCGGAATCTCCATAAGTAGGGACATCAAAAGTCTGGTTCCTATTTTTTGACCGATCAAAGTTATAGGACACGCTCAGCTTGTTGGCGGCATTCACCGTCCAATCGTATTTGGCGAGCACTGCGGTATTGCGAACCGGATGTTTAATGGGCAGCCCCTCGGCCTGGCTGCGGCTGCTCTGGAAGAAGTTGAGCAGGGCCAGCCGCTGGCACTCGGTATTCGTGCTGATCAGGGCCGCGTTGGCGGTGATGGTCGGCGCCGCCACCGGACAGGCCGTGGGCCCGACGGCAGCACTCAGGTTGGGACGCGTGAGGTTTTCCAGTATCTGTTCGGCAGCCCCGAAGAAAAACATCTTGGTCTTCACAATGGGGCCGCCTATGGTCGCGCCGAATTGCTCGCGACGAAAGTCCTTGAGCGGTTTGCCATCGGATGTGTTGGCGGTGAGGGCCTGCAGGCGCTGGAAGTAGAAAATACTGCCATGCAGATCGTCAGTGCCCGATTTGGTAATCACGTTCACCACGCCACCGGCGGTGCGCCCGAATTCGGCGCTGGCGCCGCTGGCCACTACCTGAAATTCCTGGACCGCGTCCAGGGTGATGTCAATGGCGGCGCGCTGCCCGCCCACCTGTTCGCCAAAGAAGCCGTTGTTGTAGTCACCACCATCCAGGCTCACGTTGTTGAAAATACCGCGCTGGCCGGCAAAACTTATCTCGTCGCCGTCCGGTCCCTGCACTACACTCACTCCTGGAGTCAGCGTCAGCAGGTCCTCAAATTTTCTTCCCAGAATGGGTGTCTGACTGACGGTAGTGTCATTGAGCGTGGTGCTCGATTCCACCTTGGTGACCTCGATGGTTGGGGTGTCGGTCACCTCCACGGTCTCACCGGTGGCAGAAACTTTAAGCGTGAATTTGAGCGAGATGGCCTGGCCGACGGTCAGTTCCACGTCTTTTTGAATGACCTTGGAGAAACCGGGCTTGGAAGCGGTCACAGAATAGTGCCCGGGGGCCAATGCGAGGAAGACAAAGCGGCCGCTTGCATCCGTCTGCTGGGTGGTATCGGACTTTGTGGCCAGGTTATTGGCCACCACATCTGCACCAACTACAAGCGCGCCAGACTGATCCAACACGGTTCCCTGGATCACCCCGGTGGTGATTTGAGTTTGAGCAGACACAACGCCGGTTAGAGCAAAGGCGATTAGAAGACACGCAACAAAGTATCTGAACACCATGGCCTTACCTCCCTCGAAAAAAAGTGATGGCAATTTTATTCCACTTCACAGGCAATTCATATCCCCATATTTACTGATTCGCCGAATGTTCTGGATTTGGATTTTCTATCAGCGGTGGCGAGATGGTTGCCAACCCAGAGACAGGTGGGCTAGTGTCTCTTCATGCAGCCGAAAGACGTTGTCAAAGCATGGGTGGAGGCATTCAACCGGGCGGATGTTGACGCACTCACCGGATTTTATTCTGAAGGTGCGATCAATCATCAGGTGGCGGAATCGCCGGTGGAAGGACGCGAGGCCATTCACGAGATGTTCAAGGCAGGCTTCGCCAAAGCCAACATGGTCTGCATCGTGGAAAACATCTTTCAGGATGGAGAATGGGCAATCCTGGAGTGGCGCGACCCAAAAGGGCTGCGCGGCTGCGGTTTCTTTCACATCGTGGACGACAAAATCCTGTTTCAGCGAGGTTACTGGGACAAATTGTCTTTCCTGAAGCTGTACGGCCTCCCGCTTCCTGATTCAGGCTCGAAACCGTGAATTGCGGCGGTACCGATCTGGGCGAGAACGCCTCAACCTGCCAGCCGTCGAAGGGCCGCAGCCAGCACGCCAACACCGCGCGCAATCGCCTCGGGCGACGCATACTCATCCGGCCGGTGGCTCACCCCCGCGCGGCAGGGGATAAACAACATCGCGGCTGGCGCAATCCGCGAAACGAATAGCGAATCGTGGTAGGCGCGGCTCACCATCTTGTCGAACCCAGCCCCCTGTTCTGCGCACGCCGCAGTCAGCGCTTCCACCGCCATGGCATCGCACACCGCGGGAGCATCCGCGTTCAAAACCTCGCGCTCCATTTTCAATCCCCGCACCGCCGCCACCCTCTCGCAGGCTCGCGCCAGTGAGCCAAGAACATGGTCTCGCCGCGCCTCGTTGATATCCCGCACATCCACCGCCAACTGCACCCGGCTCGGAATACTGTTCACGGCTCCGGGAAAAACCTGGCAGACCCCGGTGGTCGCTACCGTATCAATTGCTCCCGTAGCTTTTGCCGCCGCTTCGAGGGCGAGGGCAATCTCGCACGCCCCGAGAAACGCGTCCCGGCGGTCGGACATCAACACTGCACCCGCGTGTCCGCCTTCGCCTTCGATAGTGATGCGCAGGCTGGCCGGTGCGGCAATCGCGGTTACCACGCCGATCGGGATTTGCTTCCGCTCGAGCAGCAGGCCCTGCTCAATGTGCAACTCCATGAAAGCATGATAGTGGCCGCGCGGCAGCCGGACGTCGGCGAGAGAACCGTCGAAGCCCGCGCCCTGCCGTACTTCGTTGAGCGACCGTCCATCGCTATCTTTCAGGCGCTCGCCCGCGCTTGCGTCGAGACTTCCGCTCAGCAGCCGGCTCCCCAAACATCCGATACCGAAGCGCGTTGGTTCCTCCGACGTGAACATCACCAGCTCGATGGATCGCCGCGGACGGAACCCCGTTTCCTGCAGCACGCGGACCGCTTCAAGCCCTCCCAACACGCCGACAGTTCCGTCGTAGCGCCCCGAGTGCGGAATCGCATCAATGTGCGATCCGGTTCCGACCGCCGGCAACTCCGGCTCGGCGCCGGCCCAGCGCGCGAACGTGTTCCCAACCGCGTCTTCCCGCACCGCCAGTCCGGCAGCGGTGCACTCGGCTTTCACAAATCGCCGTGCTTCCAGATCCGCTTGGGAAAAGACCACACGTGTGACCGCCGGCGCTGGAGCATCGGAAAACTCCGCGAGCCGTTCCAATTCCTTCATTACTCGCTGCTGGTTGGCTTTCAGATCCATAAAACTATTCCGCAAGCGGATGACGGTTCCAATCTTTGTAAATCAGGTATCTGGCCGGCGTCTTGCCCAACGCACCAAACCACTGCAGGCAATAGGGGGCCATCCAGATGAAATCGCCCGCCGCCACCGGATACCAAGAGTCGCCCAGCCGGTAGATGCCGCCGCCTTCGAGCATCAGCAGGCCGTGCTCCATGATGTGAGCTTCCACCATTGCGAGCGCAGCGCCCGGCTGATAGATCATGGTGTTTACCGCGAAATCGAAAGCGAAATCATCGGGCAGCAGCGTGCGCACCTCGAGTGCCTCATCACCCATGAGCGGTTGGCCGACTACCATCCGCTCATTACCGAACAGCGCCTGCGGAGCAGCCCGCCCTTTCAATTTGAGATACGGCTTCTCGATGACGACCGCACGCGCACGCGCAGCCGCCAGCACGTGATGCTTTCCATCCGCCGGCAAGTATGCGTATCCGTCTCGCGACAGCCGCTGCTTCTTTCGACCCGCGCTGACCTCGATCTCCCCTTCAAGCACGTAGAGGAAGCGCTGCCCCTCTGTCGGCCCCAGGTGCCCACCTGGTTCGAATTCAGCCGTGTATTCGGTGAAGGCAGCGCCCATCGCCGGAGCCGCATGAATGATTGCCGTCGCATTCTTCATCCCAGGCAACGGCGTGCGTACGAAAGTATCCGGCGTCAGCAAAGCGTGATCGGCCTTTTGCGAACTGCGTGTATGTCCCAGTCTCTGCACTATTCTCCTCTCGCGCTTTGCGGGCGCACCATCTTGCCTGTGCCCGGCGCCGCCATCGCGCCCTCTTGAAATATCGTCTTGCCTCTCAAAATCGTCCGCCGGACCATGCCGCGAAATGTTGCTCCCACATAAGGACTCGCCCGGTGGCGAGAGCACAGCCGCTCCGCTTCGAGCACAAACGGCTCATGCGTCGCGACCAGCGTGCAGTCGGCATCTAATCCGGCGCGAATCTCGCCCTTGCTCGAAATTCCAAACCGCCGCGCCGGGGCTGCCCCCGTCAATTGGGCGATGGTTTCGAGCGGAAGCCCGCGCTCATGATGGCCGGATTCAAGCAGCACATTGAGCGTGGATTGCACTCCCGCAATGCCGCCCCACACGCGAAAGAAATCCTGGTCTTGCTTCATGCGGGGTTCTGCCGGCGAATGATCCGACGCGACGATATCCACCTCGCCGCGCAGCAATGACGACCACAACTCCGCTCGTTCATCGGCGCTCCTGAGCGGCGGAGCGCATTTCGCCACTCCGCCGAGACGCTCCATGTCGTCTTCGGTGAAAAACAAGTAGTGCGGGCAGGTTTCAATGGTCACGTCGGCCCCCGCCGCTCGCAGTTGATGCGCCAGCACGACGCCGCTTCCCGAACTCACATGGACGATGTGCAATTTTGCACCCGCCTCCTTCGCCAGCAGCGCCGCGCGTTGAATCGCTTCCAGCTCGGCGAGCACAGGCCGTGACTGCAGATAGTCGCGCACTCCGCATCCGCCTTTGGCACGGGCCTTCTGTGCCAGCCCCCGCGTCAGCTCTTCACTTTCGGCGTGGACCGCCACTGGAAGTCCCCAACGTGCAGCAACCTGCATCCCCTTATATAAGGTTAAATCGTCCGCCCGCGCGAACTCGGGTAGCCCTGAATCTGACATGAACGCTTTGAAGCCGATCGCGCCGCGCTCGGCCATCTCATCGAGCGTGTCCAAACTTTCCGGCGTCAGCCCGCCCCACAGCCCGAAGTCCGTCGCCGACGATTGTTCCATGGCTGCGCGCTTCAAGTCGAAGCTCGCGCCGTCGAGCGTGCACGGAGAAGAGTTCAGTGGCATATCGAAAAAAAGCGTCCCGCCTCCCGCCGCCAGCGCGCGGCTGCCGGTCGCGATGCCTTCCCATTCAGTCCGCCCGGGCTCGTTGAAATGCAGATGGACATCGAGGAGCCCGGGAAATACAACCAAGCCACGCGCGTCAATCTCTTGCGCGCATCCCGGAAGCTCCGGCGCTACCGCCTGAAAGAGGCCATCTTCAATTGCAATATCGGCACACACAAATCCTTTTGGAGTGATCACACGCCCGCCGCGAATTACCAGGTCAGCCACCCTGCGCCTCCAATTGGGCCAGGAAATTCAAGCCGACCTGCAACGCTGCGTCAACATCCTCCTCCAGCACCGCTTCATCCGGATGATGACTTACGCCCTTTGGCGAACGCAGGAACAACATCGCCACCGGCACATGCCCGGCCAACACCATCGCATCGTGTCCCGCGCCGCTCACCATGCGATGAACCGCGAACCCGGCTGATGACACCGCACTCTCCAGCGTCTTGACGAGCCCTTCATCGCAGCCAGTCGCCGCCTGATCGAGCCGGTGTTCCACCTCCACTGTGATTCCGCGTTCTTTCCCGATCTGCTCCGCCTGCGCCAGCATCTTGGTAACGACCGCGTGCCGTTCAACGTCGCTCGCGTGGCGCACGTCCAGACTTGTTCGCACCTCGCCCGCGATCACGTTTCCCACTCCGGGCTTGGCATCAATCTGCCCGACCGTCGCCACCAGCCCCGCAACCGTACGCGCTTCCTTTTCGACCGTCGAAATCCACTGCGCGGCCGCCGCCAGAGCGTCGCGTCGCAAGTGCATCGGCGTCGTTCCGGCGTGATTGGCGGCCCCTCGAAACGTTACTCCTAGGCGACTCTGCCCGGCAATCGCGGTCACAACCCCCAGCCCCAGATTCAGGCTTTCGAGGACCGGCCCCTGCTCGATATGAAATTCCAGATAGCCGCGTACGCCACGTGGATCCACCGCCGCCTCAGGCACGCGGGCAGGATCCAGACCAAATCTGCGAATCGCCTCCGCAACCGTAATTCCCTCGGCGTCGCCCGCCGACAGCAGACCATCATCCAGCGTACCTGCGAGTGCACGGCTTCCTATAAAAGGAACGCCAAAACGCACGCCCTCTTCTTCTGAAAAAGCTACGATCTCGATGCCGAATCGAAACCGGCGTTTGGCCAGCGCCTCGATCAGCGCAATCCCCAGCACCACGCCCAGCACGCCGTCGTAAGCTCCTGCGTCAGGCACGGTATCCACGTGCGAACCGATCAGCAGCCGCGCCGCGCTGCGGTCGCGCCCTTCATACTCGCCGCGTAAATTGCCCGCGGCGTCTACACGGACATGCATCCCCAGCCGCTCCATCCACTCACCCAGCGTCCGATGCACGTCTCGCATCGGAGGCGACAGAAACCGCCGCGTAATGCGGTCCGGGTCCTCGCTAAAACGAGCCAGCTCTTTACAACGTTGGATGACTGCCGCAGACGTCATTCAAGAGCCCCGATAGGTGCTATAGCCATACGGTGACAGAAGCAGCGGCACATGATAGCGTCCGGTCTCATCTGCGATGCCGAACCGGACTACCACTTCGTCGAGGAACGGCGGATCAGCAAGCCCGTCGCCGAGCCCGCGAAAATATTCTCCTGCATGAAACACGAGTTCATATATTCCCGCCGGCAGGCGATCGCCCGAAAGCAGCGGCTCAGCGGTGCGCCCATCGGCGTTGGTCGTCGTTGTTTTCAGAAGCTGCCCTGCCCGATACAGATCGATCCGCAGATTCGCCGCAGGCTGCCCGCGGCTGGTGTCGAGAACGTGAGTGGATAGTTGTGCCATGAGAGCAACGCCTGGTTTACCGCCGCAATGTCAATCCTATACAACCATACGGCGGCCGCGCGTCGGTAAACACGCCCAGGTGTTCGCCTGCTTCCGCCACCGTGTCCCAGGTGCGATTGTTCGCCTCCAGATGGATTTCTGCAATCTCCGGAATCTCTGCCAGCATGCGTGTTCCCAGTTGATAGATCACCTGCTGGATACTGCCCGATTCGAAGCCGTGGAATACTTCATGCACCATCTTTCGCACGCGAGCTGGAATCGCGCCGCCACTGAACCCTGAGTCTACACTCGTGTAGCTCCAATCCAGGTCCAGCCACATATGCAGAGGCCGATCCAGGATGTCGGGCAACGTAGTGTACTGGTCGCGAACGAATCCATGAAAGGCGCTACCGCCCAGTCGCAATAAACGAAACCCGCCGATCCCGCTGCGCAGCTCCGCGATCCCCGCCTGGGTCAATTCCACTCGTGCCTTTGCGCGCTCCCGCCCGCTCGGAGCGAACGCAACCGAGCCATCGGCAATTCCCGTATAGGGAATCTCATTCGCAGAAACCTGGATCCCCGCCGTCTGAGGATATGTGTCAATAAACTTCTGAGCGAGAAACCGGCAATATTCCTCCAAGTCGAAGCCGTCGAAGTTCAGGGTCTCACGCTGGATGAAATTCTTCATCGAATCGGTCGCCACCAGGCCGGTATTATCGCCCGTCGTGTAGGTCGGCCAAAAGGCGTCGCCATAGACCAGCATGAGCACGCTCGCTCCGAACACCGGACACTTGCCCTGCGGGCACTTACCATCCCGATGGAGACGGTAAACGATCACATCGCCCTTGCCGTAATAATTTCGCTTGAAACCGCTGGCGAATGAGTTCACCGTGTCTCCTGATCTTGTATAACATCCGCAAGACGAAGCTGCGCAATGCGCCCGATCTGTGCCAGCGCCGTCGAGCGTTCCAATTCCATGCTTGCCTGTAAACGCTGCTCGAGCGCGCGCAAAACATCGTGCTTCGTGCTTCCCTTCACCGCATAGATAAACGGAAATCCAAATTTCTGGCGGTAGGCCGAATTCAGCGCCTGCAACCGCTCGAATTCTTCTGATGTCAGCCGGTCCAGCCCTGCCCCTGCCTGCTCGCCCGCCGACGCCGCGCTCATCTTCGGAGTCACCCGCGCGCCCAGGTCCGGGTGGGCACGAATCAGCGTCAACTGCTGCTCCAGACTTGCTCGTTCAACGGCGCGCACCATAGTCTCATGCAGTCCCGCCACCGTGGCAAACGGACGCGATGCCCACGCTCGCTCCGCAACCCACGGCGAGTGCTCGAAGATTCCGCCAAGCGCGGTGACAAATCCTTGCTGGTCGAGACCGTTCACTTCGTCGAGTGTCATGACGGGCGAGTTTCCTCAGCGCGATACACTTGCTGGCCGCGCACCCGCGTCTCCACCACACTCTCGGAACCGGCGAGCGTGAAGAGCGCGGCCAGCACTCGCTCTGAACTCTCCGCATTCTTTGTCACCGCCTCCAGCGGACTTCGCTCGGGCGGACGCAGATACACAAAATCCGCCGAACAGCCTTCGGAAAAATCCCCAGTCTCTTCGGCCAATCCCAGTGCTTCCGCACCGGCACGCGTCGCAAGGTACAGCAACTGCGCCGGCGTCAGCGTGAGCCCCTCCGGAGACAGCCGCTGCAACAAGTACGCTTGCAGCCCTTCTTTCAACATTCCGAATCCAGTGCCCCCGCCCACGTCCGTCCCGAGCGCCACCCGAACGCCCGCTGCGATGTGCCGTCGCAAGGGGAACAGCCCGCTCCCCAGCGATGCATTGCTCGAAGGGCAATGCGCGACCGAGGCTTTGTGTGCTCCCAGCCGTGCCAGCGCCTTATCTGTCGTGTGGACGTTGTGCGCCAGCATGGAACGGTCGCTGACCAGGTCAAATTTCTCATACACTGCCAGATAATCTTCTGCCCAGGGAAACAGCCTCGCGACCTCTGCGATCTCGCTTGCATTCTCGTTGATGTGGGTTTGGAAGCGAACTCCCGGATGCTCCCGCATCAGCGTCTGGCACACTTCAAGCAACGCCTCGGATGCCGACAAGGCAAATCGCGGCGTTACTGCGTACTTTACGCCGTGCCCATGATAACGCCGGATCAGGTCGCTATTTTGCTGGTAAGCCTCCTCTGGCGACACGTGCAGTTCGGGCAAAAGCATCCGGTCGGAAACCACTAACCCGCTGATAATCCGCAAACCCGACGACACCGCTACTTCGAAGAAGATCTCCATGGCCGAAGCGAAGTGCGCTCCGAAAACCAGTGCGGTTGTTGTACCGTGCGAAGCCAGCCCTCTCAGAAACTCGCCGGCCACGCACCGCGCGTGATCGCGGTCACGCATCCGTACCTCTTCCGGCAGCGCGCTTTGGTTGAGCCAATCGAGAAGCTCATGGCCGAGCGCTCCCAGCACACGGACCTGCGGATAATGAACATGGGTATCCACGAATCCGGGAAGCAGAAAGCCGCCTCGCAAATCGCGCACCTGCGCCGACGGAAAGCGCCGCCGCAACTCGTCAAACTCGCCGCAGCCAGAAACGCGCCCCGCCTCGATGGCCAGCCCGCCGTCGGAAAACACCTCGAGCCCATCAGCAGACAGAAAAGGATTACGCGGCGTGTGAAAGATCGTCGCGCGAAGAAGCTCGCTCAAAGCTGGATCGCCTCCGCTTTCCGCCGCGGCGCCGTCAACCGGCGCGGCCGCACCCGCTCAATCGCAAAGAAGATCCGTTCTGGCGTTGATGGCGTATCCATTTCGACGATTCCACCCCGTCCAAACGCAGCGATCGCCTCTCGAATCGCCTCTCGCACCGAAATGGCGAGCATCAACGGCGGCTCTCCCACGGCTTTGCTGCCGTACACGACTCCCGGCTCATCCGCGCGTTCGAGCATGCGAACGTTAAATGTTTCTGGCAGCTCCGACCATGATGGCAGTTTGTAGGTCGAAGCGCTGTTGGTCGCGAGCCGTCCCTCGGCGTCCCAAACCAGCTCCTCCAGCGTCAACCATCCGGCGCCCTGTATGAATCCGCCTTCAATTTGCCCGCGGTCAACCAGCGGCGATAACGATCGGCCTGCATCTTCCAGAATGTCTACCCGCAGAATTTTCGAGTCGCCGGTGAACCCGTCAACCTCTACCTCCGCAACCGCCGCGCCATACACGTAGTAATAAAAGGGACGCCCCTGTCCCGTTTTGGGATCATAGTGAATCTCCGGCGTGCGGTAGTAGCCTTGCGCGAACAACGGCAGCCGGCGCACATACGCCGCCTCCACTAGCTTTCGAAATGGAATGGCGCCAGCTCGGTGCTCTCCGGCGAACACCAGACCATCTTCGTAGCGCACTGCATCCTCAGCGCATTCGAGCAGTGCTTTCGCGACCGGCGCGAGGTTCGCCTGGATTTTGCGGCAGGCATCCATCACCGCCGCGCCATTCAGATCGCTGCTCGCGGAGGCCGCCGTCGCCGACGTGTTCGGCACCTTGTCGGTGCGCGTCGGCATGACGCGGATTGATCCGAGCGGCAATCCCAGCGTCTCGGCCGCCACCTGCTGGATCTTGGTATGCAGCCCCTGCCCCATCTCCGTTCCGCCGTGATTCACCTGCACGCTGCCGTCGCGATACACCAGCACCAGCGCTCCCGCCTGATTGAAAACCGTTGCCGTGAAAGAAATTCCGAACTTCACTGGCGTCATCGCGATTCCGCGCTTGCGATGCGGCTGTTCCGCGTTGAACGCCGCCACCACCTGCCGCCGCGCTGCAAAATCGCTTGTGCTCTTCAGTTCATGCCAGATCCGCGTGATCCGCGAAGCGTCCTTCACCTCTTGGCCATAGTGAGTCGTCTGCCCCTCGACATAGAAGTTCCGTTCGCGCACTACATCCGCCGGAAGATCGAGAGTGCGCGCAATGCGATCGAGGATATCCTCGATCACCACCATCCCCTGCGGGCCGCCGAATCCTCGAAAAGCCGTCTGCGATGTCTTGTGGGTCTTGCACACGTATCCTGTCAAATCGCAGGCCGCGAGAAAATAGCAGTTGTCCACATGAAACAGTGCCCGCCATAGAACAGGCTCCGATAGATCCAGACTCCATCCGCCATCGGAATACAGTGCTAGTTTCACGCCGTGCAGCTTTCCTTCTCCGTCGAAACCCACTTCAAAATCCGCGAGAAATGGATGCCGCTTGCCGGTCAGCACCATATCGAGTCGCCGCGGAAGCCATACACGCACCGGTCTCCCGGTCTTCACCGCGCCCAGCGCGGCGATCGCCGCCCAAGTGTTGGCTTGCACTTCCTTTCCGCCGAACGCCCCGCCCATGCGCAGGCATTCCACCGTCACCTGGTGCTTCGGCTTTGCGAGTACACGCGCAACAATCTCCTGCGTCTCAGCCGGATGCTGGGTCGAAGAGTGCAAAGCCACTCCGCCACTTTCATCCAGCCATGCAATCGCGCACTGCGTTTCAAGATAGAAATGTTCCTGCCCGCCAATTCGTAGCCGTCCTGCAATCCGGTGCGGGCTGTGCGCAATCGCGCTGGCTGCATCGCCCCGCTCCAGATGAAATGGCCCGGAATGAAAACTCCGCGCTGCGATCGCATCGTCAATCGTCAACACCGCGGCGAGCGGCCTGTACTCCACCGCAACGCGCTCCGCCCCCAGGCGGGCCGCCTCGAGTGTCTCCCCGAGGACCCAGGCCACCGGCTGGCTGTGATACAAAACCTCTGCCGGAAATAGCAGCTCATCGTGCCGATTCGGGCCAGTATCGCCCTCTCCCGGCACATCCACACTTGTCAGCGTCGCCGCCACGCCTTCTACCGCGAGCGCCGGCGTTGCGTTGAGGCTCACGACCTCTACGTGCGCGTGCTTCGCAAGCACCGGCCACGCGTGCAGAAGACGCGGAAAGCGATTCAGCAAATCGTCGGTGTACAACGCCTCGCCGGTTACATGACCTCGCGCGCTTTCGTGCGGCAGAGTCTGGCCCACGGTCTTCATCGCGTCACCAACTCCTGTTCCGCCCAAAACTTCTCAAGCAACGTTTGCGCCATTGCCAGGCGATATTCAGCACTCCCGCGGTGATCGCTCAACGGCTCAATTTGATCGGCAACCGCTTCCGTTGCCGCCGCAATCGCGGTTTCATCCCACTGCCGCCCTTCGAGAGCTAACTCTGCCTCTCGCACTCGAATCGGCGTCGCCGCTACTCCGCCGTACGCCACACGGGCACGCGCCACACGGCCGCGAGCGTCCAGGTCCACGGCAAACGATGCCGCTACGGTACTGATATCGTCCATACGGCGCTTGGCAACTTTGAAGAATCGAGTGAAGGATGGATACGGCTTTGGAACCACCGCTGATACGATCAGTTCGCCCGCCTCAAGAGCGGTCTCACGGTAGCCGCGAAAGAAAGAATCGAGTGGCACCAGCCGTTCGCCACTCTTCCCTGCAATCCGTATTTGCGAACCCAGCGCCAGCAACAAAGGTGCTGCGTCGCCGATCGGCGATGCCGTCGCCAGGTTGCCGCCGAGCGTTGCCCGGTTGCGGATCAGTGGCGAAGCAAACAGCGAAAACCATTCACGCACCGCCTGCGGCGCATCTTTCCAAAGCGCTTCGATTTCCGAAAGCGTCAACCCGGCGCCGATCTCAATCTCATCACCGCTTTCGCGAAAGATCCTCAATTCCGCAAGCGCTTCGATGCTCACCAGAAGCGGCCAGCGCCGGTCACGCAAGTTCGATTCAACCGCCAGGTCGGTGGCGCCAGCCACCACCCGCGCCTCCGGATGAGCAGCCAGCATGGCGAGACACTCCGACAAGGTTCCCGGCCGGACAAATCTTGCCGCGCCGAACTGAGACTCGAATGTCTCTATTGCCGACGCGGGATTTTGCAACCGTTGTGTAAAGGAATCGTTTGAGACTGGACCCAGTGCCAGGGCCGCATCGCGCATCGGGCGGTATCCCGTGCAGCGGCATAAATTACCCGTCATGGCGTGTGGATCGCACGGGCCGGTTCTCCCCGGCCGGTGATGCTCGGCGAACAGGCTCATCACGAAACCCGGCGTGCAATATCCGCACTGCGATCCGCCCAGCTCCGCCAGCGCCCGCTGGACCTCGGTCAACTCTCCGCTCTCCGCAAGCGCTTCTACCGTGTAGACCTCCTGCCCCGCCATCATGGGCAGAAAAACGAGGCAACTATTCACGGGGACGAAGCGGCTTCCGGGGGGAGCATTGCGTAGCAGCAGGACCGTACACGCACCGCACTCTCCCTCTGCGCAACCCTCTTTGGAACCGGTTAATCCCTCTTGCCGCAGCCAGGTCAGAAGTGTGGTTTGGGGATGAGCTTCCGGCACTCGGCGACACTTGCCGTTGAGGACGAACTCCATATCGGTCCCCCCGTCGTGCTCCTGGTTGAGATAGCGGCGCTGTAAGACGAGGAGCCTCCGCGATGATTGCATCATTATATGTGCGATGCGCCGGCTTCTCAAACTCTCTCAATTCCGGCTCGCTCGGACCCGACATGCTCCAATACGCTGCTCGGCAAGCTTTTTTCGCTGATTCTCGTTCATCATCGCCTGGCTGCAAAAGGGGTGTAAAATTTGATTTTGTACCTCATTGGAGGCCTGTTATGTCACCCACCGCGACTGCCCTTGAACTGAAATCATGTCCACTTTATATCGATGGAAAACCTGTCATTTCGCGAGGGGTGAAAGACATTCAGCGCAACCCTGCTACGGGCGAAGCGGTAGCCGAGATTCCACGCTGCACGCCGGAGGAGATTTCAGCCGCAGTCGCCTCCGCACACGCCGCTTTTGGATCATGGAGCAAGACGCCCGTTCTGCAGCGTTGCCGCACCCTCTTTAAATATCGCGAGCTGCTGGAAAACCACGCTGACGAGCTGATTGCATTGGTCACCGAAGAAAACGGCAAGACGCTCGACGAAGCCAAAGGCTCATTTCAGCGTGGAATCGAATGCGTTGAATTTGCTTGCGGCGCCCCCACTCTCATGATGGGCGACACGGTGGACCGGGTGGGCACAGGCGTGGATGCCTGGTCAACCCGGCATGCAATCGGTGTTTGCGTTGGCATTACGCCTTTCAATTTTCCTGTCATGGTGCCGCTCTGGATGTTTCCCATGGCCATCGCCTGCGGAAACACCTTTGTATTGAAGCCCTCCGATAAAGTGCCGCGCACCTCCGTGCGATTGGTCGAGATCGCCCACGAAGCGGGGCTTCCCGCCGGCGTCCTTAATCTGGTGCACGGAGCCAAAGATACCGTAGACCAGTTGCTCACCGATCCTCGGGTGAAAGCGGTATCGTTTGTGGGCTCAAGCGCGGTTGCCCGCTACATCTATCAGACGGCAGCCAACAACGGGAAGCGCGTGCAGGCGCTCGGAGGCGCGAAGAACCACTCGGTGGTGATGCCGGACCATGATATGAAGACAACCGTAAGCGCGATCATGGGCTCGTCTTTTGGCTGTGCCGGAGAGCGTTGCTTGGCCACGAGTGTGGTGGTTGCGGTCGCGGAGGCGGCTGATCCTCTGGTGAAGGAATTGACCAATGCGGCAGACAACCTCACCATGGGTTCAGGAGCGGAGAAGGCCACTTGCATGGGCCCGGTGATTTCGGAAGAGGCCAAGAAGCGCATCTTGAGCTATATAGATGTTGGAGAAAAAGAAGGAGCGACGCTCGCCCGTGATGGCCGCAAAGATTCGGCGGCCAAGAACAATGGATTCTTTGTTGGCCCCACGATTCTCGATCATGTTGATCCAAAATCACGCGTTGCCAAAGAAGAGATCTTTGGTCCCGTGCTCTCGGTGGTCCGTGTAAAGACCCTGAAAGATGCCCTCGAGGTCGTCAGTCAATCCGAATATGGGAATGCAGCCTCCATCTTCACGCGCTCTGGCTCAGCAGCTCGTGAGTTCACACAAAATGTGACTGCTGGAATGGTCGGAGTGAATGTCGGAGTGCCGGCACCCGTGGCGTTTTTCCCCTTCTCAGGATGGAAGAACTCGTTCTTCGGCGATCTGCACGCCTTGGGAAAAGATGCGGTGCACTTTTACACCGAGACCAAAGTTGTTACCTGCAGATGGCCGGATTAGCAGAAGACTGAGTGGCACAGCGCGGCAAGCCACAATGAAATTTATACCTTTTCACGCACTGTCATCCTGAGCCCCGTGGCGAAGGACCTCCGATGGCGATGGGAACCACCCACGGCTGAAATCGGATTTTCGCCTGGATTTTTCCCTCGCGCTTTCACACCCCGCTATAAGCCGCACGCTTCAAAAAATTCCCCGCACCGGCTCTACCCTGAAACTTATCTCCGTCAACAATCACGCGCCCGCGTGAGAGGACGACATCTGGCATGCCGGTCACCGTGATTCCTTCGAACATCGAGTAGTCCACCCGCATGTGATGGGTTTTTACACTGATTGTGTGTTGCCGCTTGGGATCGAAGATTACCAGGTCGGCATCGCTGCCGATCGCCACCGTTCCTTTTTGAGGATACAGCCCGAAGATCCTGGCCGGTGTGGTCGAGACCAGCTCGACGAAACGGTTCACGCTGAAGCGGCCTTTCGCCACGCCGCCGGAATAAATAAGGCTCATGCGGTGCTCGATGCCCGGGCCTCCATTCGGGATCTTCGTGAAGTCATCTTTGCCAAGCTCTTTCTGCTCCTTGAAGCAGAAAGGACAGTGATCGGTTGAAACCACCTGAAGGTGGTCCTGTTTGAGTCCCGTCCAGAGTTTTTCCTGGTGCCACTTCTCGCGCAGCGGTGGAGTGAAGACGTATTTCGCGCCTTCAAATCCGGGTGCGTCCATATCTTCTATAGAAAGGTATAGATACTGCGGGCAGGTCTCAGCATAAACCGGCAAGCCTCGGTCCCGCGCTTCGCGCACCTTTTCGAGCGCATCGTTGCAGCTCAAGTGCACGATATAGACAGGCGACCCGGCCATCTCCGCCAGGGCAATCGCCCGTGACGTGGCCTCGGCTTCCGCGGTGGTTGGGCGGGTGAGCGCGTGGTACTTGGGCGCGGTCTTGCCTTCGGACAGGGCCTGCTTGACGATGACATCAATGGCCCCGCCGTTCTCGGCGTGCATGCAAATCATGCCGCCGGCTTTCGAGGCGGCGCGCATCGCTTTGAAGATGGTTGCGTCGTCAAGCATGAACACTCCAGGGTAGGCCATAAACAGCTTGAAGCTGGGCACCCCGTCGCGCACCAGGTCATTCATCTCGCCGATGCGGGCGTCTGGAAGGTCGGTAATGATGCAGTGGAATGCATAGTCCGTAGTTGCTTTGGCAGAGGCCTTTTGCATCCAGGTATCGAAAGCAGTCCGCAGCGACTGGCCTTTGTACTGGATGGCAAAGTCAATCAAGGTCGTCGTCCCGCCAAATGCGGCGGCGCGGGTGCCGGTCTCGAAATCATCGGCGCTGGTAGTGCCTCCAAAGGGCATATCGAGATGAGTATGCACATCAATGCCGCCGGGCAGCACGTACCTGCCTTTTGCGTCCAGCACTTGCTTCGTGTTCTCCCGGGGCAGGCCTTCCCCAATGGCCACGATCTTTCCGCCGGAGATCGCAACATCGGCGGCATAGGTATCTGTAGCCGTTACCACAATTCCATTTACGACCAGAGTGTCAAAGCCCATCAGCCCTCCGCGACAGCGCCAAGAGTGTATTCTTAGCAGATAGAGTGATCATTCTATGCTACACTCCAAAAAATTCCACCCCTCCTGCTATTTTTGGGAAGGACGCTACAGCGCCCAGGTGACCCATGCTTAAGGAACCGGCCCCGAAGCTTCCACTCGAACAACTGGAAGCTAACTTTGCCGATATCAATCCACCACTGACGGAGGGGCAGGCCCTGGAAGAGGGTTCGCGCTGCCTCTTTTGCCAAGACGCACCCTGCATCAAGGCTTGCCCAACTGGGATTGACGTGCCCCAGTTTATTCGTCAAATCCTTACCGGTAACTTGCGCGGATCGGCCAAAACAATTCTGGGCGCAAACATTCTCGGGCAGAGTTGTGCACGGGTGTGTCCTACTTCGGTGTTATGCGAAGGCGTATGCGTTTTGAATGTGGAGGGGAAAAAGCCGGTGGAGATCGGGAAGCTGCAACGCTACGCGGTTGATCCTGTGATCGCGAATGGCACGCAGCTCTTTAAAGCCGCGGCGGCCAATGGATATAAGGTTGCGTTGATCGGCGCTGGTCCGGCAAGCCTCTCATGCGCTGCTGAGTTGAGGAAGTTGGGATACGAGGCGATCATCTTTGACGCCAATCCTCAGCCCGGCGGGCTGAACACATATGGAATCGCCGCCTATAAAATGCGGGCGGCGGAAGCCGTGAAAGAGGTTGAGATGATCCGCGCCCTGGGCGTCGAGATCAGGAACGGAATGAAGGTTGGCACAGACATTACGATTCCCGAGCTCGAACGCGATTACGATGCCATCTTTATTGGCATCGGGTTAGGCGAAACTGAAGATCTGCAGCTACCGGGTGAAGAACTCGAAGGTTCTTATGACGCGCTCTCATTCATCGAAAGCACCAAGAGCAGGCGCTTTGACCAGGTTGAAATTGCAAAGCGGGTTGCGGTCATTGGCGCGGGCAATACCGCGATTGACGTAGTCACCGCCGCCAGGCGGCTGGGCGCGGAAGAGGTCTACATGGTGTATCGCCGCAGCCCCGAAGAGATGACCGCCTTCGATTACGAATACGAGCTGGCGAAACATGACGGCGTCACCTTCGTGTGGCAGGCCATGCCAATGCGAATCATCGGCTCGGGTCAAGTCGAAGCTCTGGAATGTGTTCGTACGCAGCGCTCTTCGAAGGATCCGCGAGGACGCTACAGCTATCTCCCGGCGCCCGGCAGTGAGTTCAGGCTCGAGGTCGGCATGGTCATCAAAGCCCTCGGGCAAAAGCGCAGACTCGGTTTCCTGAAACAGGTTCCCAATTTGGAACTGCATAATGGTTGCGTTGTGGTCGAGCCACAAACCATGAGTACAAAGAACCCGCGTTACTTTGCCGGCGGCGATTGCGTGAACGGGGGCGGAGAGGTTGTGGATGCAGTCGCGCACGGCAAGAAGGCTGCCTTGGGCATCCATCAGATGCTCGAGGCAACAATGGGAAGGAGGGCCCATGCCTGATCTAAGCATTAATTTTTGTGGAGTCCGTTCTCCGAATCCATTCTGGCTCGCCTCTGGTCCGCCCACCAACACCGCGTATCAGGTCATGCGTGCCTTCGAAGCGGGATGGGGCGGAGCCGTCTGGAAGACGATCGGCGAACCCATTATCAATACCGGTTCCCGTTATGGCTCGGTAGACCTTAAGAACGAGCGCATGATGGGCCTCAATAATATCGAGCTCATCAGCGACCGCCCCATCGAAGTCAACTTCCGCGAGATTGCCGAGGTCAAGAAGCGTTTTCCGCAGCATACGGTCATCGCGTCTCTGATGGTCGAATCGAAGCGCGAGACCTGGCATGACATTGTGAAACGCGCCGAAGACTCAGGCTCCGACATGCTGGAGCTGAACTTCGGCTGTCCCCATGGAATGTCGGAACGCGGCATGGGCGCCGCCGTTGGACAGGTCCCCGAGTACGCCACCATGATTACCTCGTGGGTGAAGGAAGTTGCCCGCACGCCGGTGATTGTGAAGCTGACTCCCAACGTTACCGACATCGCGCATATGGCGGTCGCGGCCAAGGCCGGCGGCGCGGACGCAGTGTCTTTGGTGAATACCTTCAACAGCCTGGTAGGGGTTGATCTCGACAGCTTCGCGCCTCGCCCCAGCGTTGCCGGTTACGGATCACATGGCGGCTATTGCGGGCCCGCGGTAAAGCCCATCGCGCTGCACATGGTGTCGTCGGTAGCCAAGCATCCCAAGGTGAACATCCCGATCTCCGGCATCGGCGGAATCTCGAACTGGCGAGATGCCGTCGAATTCATGCTGCTGGGCGCGACCTCGGTGCAGGTCTGCACGGCGGCGATGCACTACGGCTTTCGCATTGTGCGCGACATGATCGAGGGCCTGGAAAACTATCTGGAAGAGAAGGGCATGAACTCAGCCATGGAGCTGGTAGGCAAGGCGGTTCCCCGCGTCGAAGACTGGGGCAACCTCGATCTCAACTATAAGATCATCGCCAAAATTGATGCCGGAAAATGTATCGGCTGCAATCTTTGCTACATCGCATGTGAGGATGGCGCCCACCAGTGCATCCGGGTCGACGAGCGCCCGCTCGGCGATCTGCGTCATGGGGTACTACCCAAGCACGTTCCACAAGTATTGGACGACGAGTGTGTCGGCTGCAATCTCTGTGCGCTGGTCTGTCCTGTGCCGGGCTGTATCAGCATGGTGGAAGTAAATACGGGACGACCGCCGATGAGCTGGAAGCAGCTCCAGGAGGCCCGCGGCCGCAGTCCGCAATGCAGCATGGAAGAACTGCTCTCTAAAGGCAGCTCCTAGCTCCAAGTAGAGCAGCAGTCAGCCAAAGTACCCGAGCCCCCCTTGCATGCTTGGAGGTAATCCTCCAGTTATCTAAGACCCAGAGAAGATGACCCCTACCGAATTGTGCGGCCCCCACCCCCTTGCGCGCTTAGGGTGAAGTTCGTAAGCCATTCATAATCAATGGGAGATAAGAATGGTGCCAGCCCCTTACAAATAGGTCTAGAACAAGGGTTTTGTTTACTTTGCGGTAAACTTCGGCACAAGGCCCAATACACCAACCTGCTATTTGAGTTTTCAAAGAGCGGCTTTTCTAACCGCCTTGCATTCTGGAATGCCGGCTTCGAGTGGCGCTGCTTATGCCCACCCGCTCCTCAATGATGACTTACAATCGTCCAGAAGTGAAGAGTTTGATATCAGAATGATACCGTTTTCCATGAACAGGCTTCCGTGCCGGAACCTTTCGGCTTTGGTTACTATGAAGCGCCGGATTCCGGGGAGAACCCCGGAGTCCGGCGTCATAATCGTTACCTAGCGGCTCCCGCAGGTGCGCCGTTGAGCATTGCCCCGACGGCACTCAGCTGTTCAGGTGTCATGGCTGCGGATACTCGATGTTGCCAGTCCTTAGCCACGCTACTGTGAATGGCGCCCTTGGAAAACCAATAGTACGCTTTTACCTGGTCTTTCTTGATTCCAAAACCATAGTAGTTATAAGTGCCACACAGAGTTTGTGCCGGCACATAGCCTTGTTCAGCAGCTCGCTGGAAAAGAGCGTAGGCATGGGTCAGGTTCTTGGGTACACCTGCACCTTTTGCATACATCTGCCCCAGCCGAAACTCAGCCGCACGGTTATCGAGACGCTGAGCTTGTTGGAACCAGCTTTCTGCCTGTTCAAAGTCCTGAGCCACGCCGGCCCCGAACAGATACATTTCACCCAGGCTCAGCATGGCTCCCGACTCTCCTTTCTCAGCAGATTGCTTGAAGAGCTCCAATGCTTTTTCCGGATGCTTCTCGGCACCCTCCATGGCCATTACGCCCTGGAGCGTCAGGGCAAACGGTTCTTTGTTTCCTACCGACATCAGCAGTTCATGGGCCTTGGTTTCGTCTTTCTTGACATACCACCCGTGCATATACATTTGCGCCAAGAAAGTACGCCCCTTGAGGCTGCCGTGGTCGGCTGCCAACTGGATTAGTTTGTAGGCCTGCGCTTGATCAACTTCCATTCCATGGCCGTACAAGTACAAGCTCCCCAGGAGAGCCGCGCCATCGGCTGAACCGTGATCAGCAGCCTGCTTGAACCAGACTGCAGCTTGCTCGCTGTCCACTCGTCCGGAAATACCCGAGTTGAACCACTCGCCAGTGTGCAGCTGGGCCGCCGCATCTCCCTTCTGTGCTTGTTGCAGTTCCGGAGGAACCGTTTTCGTCCCCGCTTGACCTGCGTTTTGATTCACCGGTATGTCTTGCCCCGCAACTGAGAACGACACACAAACTGCAAGCGCCATTCCCCATATGATTGGCTTAACTCGATTCAGAACAACAGACATGGATTCCTCCCTTCGGTTGCAAACAGCTCACAATACGGTTCCCTTGCATCGATGCCTAGCCAGGGAGTTGCCGGCTCCCAGACTCGGTCATCGTTTGCAGCCTTTTGTTCCGCACTTGCCTGTTCAATCGCTTTGCGGATGACAGTCGCACTCTGCGCTCCATGGACACGGATACCATTGATAAACAACGTTGGTGTGCCGTGAACTCCATTTTGCTCGCCTTGCGCGATGTCGCTCATCACGGCCGGCTTTGTTTCATGTGTCTCGACGCATATTTTCACCTGATCCAGGTTGATTCGGTGATTGTTACCGAGAAAGTCCAGAGTCTGCTGCTCCAGGGTATCGTTGCTCAGTGATTCCTGGTGCTCAAAGAAGAAATCATGCAGTTGCCAGAAAGCTTTCTCATCCTGCTTATGGACACACTCTCCGATCTCTGCCGCCTGTTCCGCCCAGGGATGGAAGCGCAACGGGAAGTACTTGAAGACCAAACGCACATTGCTGCCTTCTGCCGGAAGCACCTGCTGTGAGAGGGTCGTGGCCAGGGCTTTGCAGAAGGGGCACTCGAAGTCGGAAAATTCCACAATCGTGATTGGCGCTGTCGGGGTTCCCAGAGCCGGCGAACCGCTGGCGAGCCCCTGGAAAACGATTGGCGACAAATCACGGGGTGCTTCCGCAGGCCACTCGAAACGGTTGACCACATTGGCTCGGGCTGTTCCTGGCTTTGACGAGGCCAGTACCATACCCTGTGGCGTCGTTCTGACACACTGCGGATTTGCCGGTTTCGCCACCTTCA
>Ga0210384_10001485_pt1 | contig 31757 bp, 30 predicted proteins | sample IncBWH2MmetaG_FD_160574 | JGI IMG/M metagenome (GOLD analysis project Ga0210384, IMG submission 160574) | Forest soil microbial communities from Barre Woods Harvard Forest LTER site, Petersham, Massachusetts, United States - Inc-BW-H-2-M | ecosystem: Environmental > Terrestrial > Soil >...
GGTCAGGGCCGTGACCAAACCGATCCTCAATGGCGAAATTGTCGACTCCTCCGAAGGCTGGTTCATCGACGAGAAATTCCCGCACTACCGGGTGATCCTGTCACCGGATGCAATCGAGCACGGGGTTTTTATGAACACCGCCAATCCCGACCAAACCCACGTCAACGAGCGCGTGCATTGGAGCGTCATGAAGAAGCTCGGGCAGAAATCCACGGTGTTCGGCGTGCCGAACACGCCCTATCAGCCGCCCAATTTGCCGGCGGCGATCCGATCCGACCAGATCGCCGATATCACGCCGGAGGAAGAGGTGTTGCTGCGGCCGCCGGTGTCGTTGGTCACCCCGGATGCAGCCGCGTAGCCTTTCGGCCCGTGCCGAGAAGGTGCGGCGCGCCGGATCGGCGCTCGATCGGTGATTCCTCCTACGCCGGTTGCAGCCGCGCGGCCTGCTGCCGCGCCGAGAAAGTGAGGGCGACCGCGACCGCGCCGAGCGCCACGGTGGTCGCGCCGATATAGAGCCACATGTAGCTATTGAAGGCGTCGAAGATCCGTCCGCCGGCCCAGGGCCCGAACGCCATGCCGATCGAGGACGCCATGGTCATCGCGCCGAACACCGTGCCCATGACGCGCTGGCCAAAGGATTCGCGCGCCAGCACCGCATAGAGCGGCATCACCCCGCCATAGGCGAGGCCGAAGATCACGGAGAGCGTGTAGAACTCGCCGAGCCGGTCGACCATGAGATAGCTCGCAATCGCTGCCGACTGCACCAGGAGGCCCGCGATCAGCACCGGCTTGGCGCCGAACCGGTCGGCGAGAAGCCCAAGCAGGAGCCGGCCGCCGAGGCCCGAAAGCCCTTCGACGCTGTAGATCGAGACCGCGGCCATCGGCGCGATGCCGCAGCCGATCGCATAGCTCACCATGTGGAAGATCGGCCCGGAATGCGCGCCGCAGCACAGGAAGAAGGTGAGCGCCAGCACGATGAATTGCGGCGAGCGGAACGCCTCGGCTGCCGACATCGAGGGCTCGGCATCGGCCACGGGGCCGCCGACCGCGCCGCTCGCCACGGTCGGCGGCTGCCGGACCAATAGCGCGGCGGGGATCAGGAGCGCCCAGGCCACGATGCCGATGGTCATCATCGCGGTGCGCCAGTCATAAGTCGAGATCAGCCAGCGCGCGAATGGCGAGATCGTCATCGGCGCGACCCCCATCCCGGCCGAGACCAGCGAGACCGCGAGGCTGCGATTATCCGCAAACCAGTTGGTGGCGGCCGCGATCATCGGCGCGAAGAAGGCGCCGGCGGCAAGGCCGACCATCATGCCGTAGGTGAGCTGGAATTGGGTCAGCGAGGTTGCCCGGCTCGCCAGCACCAGCCCAAGCCCGAGCAAGATGGCGCCCGTCAGCACGACGGCGCGCGGGCCGAACCGGTCGCTGGCCGCGCCCCATCCGAAGCCGGCGACGCCCATCACCAGAAAGTCGAGCGTCATCGCGCTCGAGATCCCGGTGCGCGACCAGCCGGTCTCGACCGACATCGGCGCGAGATAAACGGCGAGCGAGAACATCGCCCCGATGCCGACGCAGGTCATGAGAGCACCGACCGCGATGATCACCCAACGATAAGAGGACTGCATGTCCCTCTCCTTTGTCGTTTCGTGCCTGTAAGACGAACGAGTTCCGGCGTTTCCGACATGGCGAGGCCCGATTTTTTAGGCGGCGGAGCCCTATGAAATGGCTGCCAGATATCGCCGGACCGAGGCCTCGAACAGGGCTTTGGCGCCGGTGGCGATGTTGCGATTCCACCAAGCGCCGTAAATCGCCTCGAATGCCAGCGGGGCGACGGCGTCGGCGATCCGCCGCACCGCGGCGGCGTTGAGCGGGATATTGTTCGGATAAGAGTACATGAAGCTGACCGAACGGCGATCCATCGCCACCATTGCGATGTCGCCGGCGAACAGAGCGCCTTTCCCGCCTGCGGCCTTGCGCCAATGCAGAATGGTGGCGCCGGCAAAATGCCCGCCGGTGCGAACAAGCATCATGTCGTCCGAGAGCGGAAAGATTTCGCCGGACCACGGCACGATGGTCCGATGCGGCCGGGTGATAAAGGCTCGGTCGTCGCCATGCAGATAGACCGGCGCGCCGCCGAACGCCTCGCTCCAGTCGGCGACCGCGCCATAAAAATGCGGATGCGAGACCGCGATCGCCTTCAACCCGCCGAGCGATTTCACGTATTGCACGGCCTCGTCCGTCGCCAGCGGAACGCAATCCCACATCACACAGCCGTCGGCTTCGCGCAAAAGCAGCGCGCGCTGGCCGATCGCAAGTCTCGGTTCGACACTGATGCCGGGAACGCCGAGATCGTCGCGCCAGCCGAGGTTGTAGCCTTGCTTGAGTTCATCGCGAGCGAGCCAAATCTGCCCTTTCCAGTTGACGAATTGCCGCTCGTCTTCGCAGATCGGGCACGAGGTTGGCGGCGCGATGCTCTCGGAAAATTGAGCGCCGCATTGTTCGCAGGTCCAGAACGGCATGAGCGAGACTCCGGTTCATCCAGAGACTAGCGCAAAACAAAAATGCGCCAAGCTGGTTGCGGTCGTTGCCGACATCGCGGATCACGTGCAGAAAAGTTAACGTGATCGCGGAAATTTGACTCGAAGCGTGACGTGATCGTCACATCGCGACGCACGCCCACACTTCGCTGTATCGCTGCTCCAATTTGCCCTTTGATCCGTCGAAATTTCGACGCCGACTCAAGCGATGATTCTTTAATCGACTTGGCTGGGGTTTGTTTTTTTGTTTTGTCGCCAGGGGGTATCAGTCATGGGTAACGTGTATCCGCCGTCAACTGTGAATCGTGAGTCGGTGCCGCTACAATGTGAAGATGATGGTTTTGACACCGATGTGGACTCCGAGCTGGTATCTTTGCTCGAAGAAAATGCGCGACTGAGGTCGCTTGTTGTTCAATTATCCGATCTCGTTTTGAAAAACGTACTCGAGCAGAAATAGCGGATTAGCACTCCTGTTCTCGCAAGCCGAGCGGTCTGTCTGGCCGCTCGTCATGCGGGCACTTGGCCTATTTCGCAAATTTCATGAAGTCCGGCTGCCTTCGCTCGGCGAATGCAGTGAATGCTTCGCGCGCCTCTTCCGTCGTCAGCCGCTCGGCGAAACACTCGCTTTCGGCGCTGATCTGTGCTGTCAACACGTCCGCGTTGCGCATCAGCCGCTTGGTGGCCGCGAGCGAGCCCGCCGGCAGCTTGGCGAGGCGCTGGGCTACTGCCGCAGCTTCTGCGTGCAGCTTTTCGAGCGGCACCACCCTGTTCGCAATCCCGAGCCCCAGTGCGGTCCTGGCGTCGATCGTCTCTCCGAGCGCGAACATCTCGTAGGCGCGGGCATAGCCGACGCGCAACGGCATCAGCAATGTCGAGGCAGCTTCCGGCACCAGCGCCAGATTGACGAACGGCGTCGAAAGCTGCGCGTTCTCCGCAAGCACGACGAAATCGCAGTGGAGCAACATCGTGGTGCCGATGCCGACCGCACGTCCCTGGACGGCGGCGACCAGCGGCCTGCTCGAGCGCGCGATCGCGCTCACAAACCGCGCGACATGGCGTTCGCCCTTGAAGGTGCCGGTCGCAATCGCCGCGAACTCGCCGACGTCGTTGCCGGCCGTGAACATGTCGCCTTCGCCGCGGATCACGATGGCTCTCACCGCTCGATCCGTCTCCGCGCCGACAATCGCGTCCGCGAGCGCGGCATACATGAGATTGGTCAGCGCGTTCTTCTTGTCGGGCCGCGCGAAGGTCAGGTTGAGGATGTTTTCCTTGCTCTCGATCTTGATGTGCTCGGTCATTGATCCTCTCCTTTGGGAAATTTCGCCTGAAAACTGGTCAGCCAGCGGGCGACGATTTCGATTTCGGCATCGCTAAAACCCTCGGTCAGGCGCGCGTTCAGTTCGGCCACGCCGGCCTTGGATCGTGCGAGCGCCCTCCGCCCGGAAGCCGTCAGCCACAGGCGCCAGGCGCGTCCGTCACTCGCATCGGCGCGCTTCTCGATCAGCCCGGCCTCGATCATCCGGTCCGCCAGTCCGCTGATGCCGGGCATGCCGAGATCAAGCGCCGCCCCCGCCTCGCCCATCAGGACGCCGTCGCGCCGCCCCAGCACAAACAGAAGCCCGCTCTGCGCCGCCGTCACGCCGCCTCTTGGCGCCTGCGTCGCCAGCCAGCGCTGCAACCGGCGCTGCGCGACGTTGAGCAGGAAGATCAGACGCCGGTCGGCCATCGGGCCCGCCGTGACAGAAGGCATTTAGTTCGCATGCGAAGTATTTAACCCAAGCGCGGAGCGTTGTCACGCGCAATTTGTGTCCCGATCGGCGAATTCGCAAAACTGCCCGTCGGGCAAATCACTTGCGCGAAACGAAGCGGTACCGACGAAGCCTTCCCGAGAAAAAATCACGCAAATCTCGCGGAAAAATAAATCGAACCGCAAAGCGTTTCGCGCGGGCCGCCGGGCTATTGTCGGAATATCACTTGTTAGTCAGACGGACAGAACGATGCAAATTGATCGCAGGCCATTCTTCGACCGACTCGCTGTCTTTCCTCGCTTGGGTTTGGCCAATCTGCCGACCCCACTCGAGCCGATGAAGCGACTGACGGCTCATCTCGGCGGACCGCGGCTGTGGGTCAAGCGCGAAGATGCTACCGGGCTCGGTTTTGGCGGCAACAAGTTGCGCAAGCTCGACTACGTGCTGCACGAGGCTCTTTCGAGCGGCGCCGATACGATCGTCTCAGGTGGCGTCGTGCAATCGAACAGCCAGCGGCAGGTTGCGGCGGTTGCGGCAAAGCTCGGCCTCGCGTGCCATCTTGCAGTCTACCACGGCCGACTCGAACCGCCGACGGCGGAATACAAGACCTCGGGCAACGCGTTCCTCAATCGGCTGTTCGGCGCGCACCTCCATGACGTGCCGTGGACCGGTGACCGCAATGCCGCCATTCGCACGCTGGTCGGCGATCTCGAAGCGAAGGGTCACAGGCCGTACTTTGTGCCATACGGGGTCTCGAATGCCCTGGGCGCAGTCGCCTATGCCACGACGATTTCCGAGATCGAACCGCAGGCGGCGCAATTGGGCTTCGCGCCAACCGCGATCGTGCATTGCACCGGAAGCGCTGGCACGCAGGCGGGTCTCGTCGTCGGTGCAGCCGTGGCAATGCCGAACACGGGGATCGTCGGGATTGATATCGACGCCGAGCCCGCGCGGGTGCGAGCCGATGTCGTAGCGTTGGCGCGAGAAGCGTCCAATCTGCTTAATGTTCCGTTCGACGAAGCAACGGTGGAAGTCGTCGCGGGGCATGCGGGACCTGCCTACGGGGTCCCGCACGAAGCCACAATCGAGGCGATCCGACTTGCAGGCCGGCTCGAGGCCCTTCCGCTTGATCCGGTGTATTCGGGCAAGGGGCTCGCGGGCTTGATCGCCCTGATCCGCCAAGGGCGTTGGCGCAAAGACGAGGATGTCGTCTTCTTGCATACAGGCGGCGTGCCGGCGCTTTTCGCCTACCAGAACGCACGCGGCATCTGAACCGGCGTACCCAAAGCCCGCCAAGGATGGGTCGGCTTAACCGGGCGCGGGGTAAACCTCCGCGCCCGGACAGGATCGGTTAGTGGCTTTTGCCGCCGTCGACATTGAGGACATGGCCGGTGATGAATGAAGCTTCGTCGGACGCGATGAAGACGATCGCGCTGGCAAGCTCCTCCGAGAGACCGAGACGACCCATCGGAACGGTTGTCACCAGAGCCGATTTGTTCTCCGGCGTACCCGTAAAACGGGTCAACATGCCAGTGTCCGTAGGACCAGGCGCGACGGCATTGACACGGATTCCCGACTTGGCGATCTCGAGCGCCACCGATTTGGTGATGCCTTCGACGGCGTGCTTGCTGCCGACATAGATGGAGGCGCCGGCCGCACCCTCGTGCCCGTAGGTGGAGGAGATATTGATGATGCTGCCGCTGCCCTGCGCCCGCATCACGCGCACTTCGTGCTTCATGCTGAGGATCACGCCGAGAACGTTGGTATCGAACGTCGCGGCATAGCTTTCCGCGGTCTGGTCCGTGATCGGGCCGACCTTCCCTTCGGTGCCGGCATTGTTTACCGCGACGTCGAGACGGCCAAACCGTGCGACGGTCTTGTCGACCAAAGCGCGGACGTCATCCTCCTTGCGGACGTCGGCGTTGATGAACTCGGCCTCCGAACCGAAAGAGCGCAGCTCGTTGGCGAGCGCCTTGCCGACCTCATCGCGCCGACCGGCAACGACCACCTTCGCGCCCTTCTTGGCGAAGGCGACGGCGGCGGCGCGACCGATACCGGTCAAGGCGCCAGTGATCAACACTACTGAGTTACTCATTTTGTAATCCTCGCAAATTTTCTGCCATACCGGCAGAGTATGGAAATGGACTCCGCGGCCGCGGCCTTCGGAGACCCTCGACCAGTCACGGGTGCTTTCGTTGAAAGCCAAATAGGGCCCCCTGGCTTCCTTGCAACAGACTTTGTAAGCTGGGGGACATGCCCTGGAGATATGGAAGCCCCGCCATGGAGTTACGGCACCTTCGCTATTTCGTGGCGGTTGCCGAGGAGGGCAGCCTGACGGTTGCCGCCGAGCGGCGGCTGCATACCTCGCAACCATCGCTCAGCCGGCAGATCCGCGATCTCGAAGTTGAGGTCGGCGTTCCCCTCCTGACGCGCAGCGTGCATGGCGTCGAACTCACGCCAGCCGGAAAGGCGTTTCTTGATCACGCGCGGCTGGCATTGACGCAGGTCGAAGCGGCGCGCCAAGCCGCGCGACGTGCCGCACAACCGGAGAAGCCAGGCTTTGCTTTGGGCTTCCTCACCGGTCAGGAGATGGATTGGCTGCCCGAGGCCATGCACATCCTGCGCGATGAGCTGCCCAATATCGACGTCACCATCGCCAGCGAATATTCGCCCGTTCTTGCGGAAGCCCTGATGCGCGGCAAGCTCGATCTCGCTTTCATGCGCCGCGAGGCGAACGCGGCCGATCTTCTGTTCCGGACGGTGACGCAGGAGCCGCTGGTCGCGGTATTGCCAAGCGATCACCGGGTCGCTTCCAAGAAAAGCGTCGCTGTGGCGGAGATCGCGGACGCCCCCTTCATCAATGTTTCCGGCACCGCACCGGCGCTGCGCATCGTGATTGACGGCTACATCCAGCAAACCGGTCTGGCGATCAAACCGGCACATGAGGCCGACAATCTCGCCATGGCGATCTCACTGGTCGCCTCGACGCGAGGATTCGCGCTATTGCCGCTTTATGCACAAAATTTCCTGCCAGGGTCGGTGGTCAGCCGCCCGATCAGGGGAAAAACACCGGCGATCGATCTCGTGGTCGGCTATCACAAGGCCAATGCCTCGCCGATCCTAAAACTGTTTCTGTCGAAGATCGACAAGCTGATCAAACGGGTGGCGCAAGCGGCGAGGTGAGGCGCTGGCTGAAGAGAAGAAGCAGCCAGGACGTCTGCAATTTCCGGCTACGCAACCGTCGGCGCGACCAGACCCTCGGTGTTTGCCGCGACCCTGGAGCGGCTCGCGAGCTGGATGATCGCGCCGGCGGCAAACGCCGCAAGGCCGATCGAGACGAACATCGGCAACGCACTTTGATAGCTCTGTTGCAGCGCGCCCGCCACGAACGGCCCGAGAATGGCGCCGACCCGCCCGACGCTCAATTCCATGCCGACCGCGGTTGCCCGCACATTGGTCTCATAGGAAGCCGCGGTGAAATTGTTGAGCACGAACTGCGCGCCGATGATGAAGAAACCGGCGGCGGCGACGCAGATCAAATTCACGAGGTGGTCGTTCAGGAACACCAGTGTCAGCACCGCGCATCCGCCAAGCCCCCACCACAGGCCGAGCAGGCCACGGTTGCGGCCGAAGCGGTCGACGAGATGGCCAAGCGCAAGTGCGCCGATAAAGGACATGATCTGCATCAGCGCGCCGAATCCGAAGCTCGCCGCGAACGTCTCTCCGCGCGCGATCATTACCGTGGGGATCCACCCCGAGAGGCCGAAGATGCAGAACAGGCTGAGGAAGGCGGTCGCCCAGATGGCGATCGTGGTCTTGCGGTAGCGCGGTTGCAGTAGTTCGAGGATCAGGTTTCCCGACGCCTGGTGGGCGTCGGAGGAAATCGTCGCGGATTCGTAAACGTGAGCGCGCTCCGGCCGCAACTTCGCAAGCATTGCCTTTATCTCGGCGAACCGCCCCTGGATCACGAGGAATTTTGGCGACTCCGGCAGCGTCAGATGCATGAACGGCAGCAAGAGGAAGGAGAGCGATCCGATCCAGTACAGGCCCTGCCAGCCGAGCGACGGCGTTGCGAAGATGCCGACCAATCCTGCAAGCGTGCCACCAGCGGCCCAGCCCAAGGCGACGCCCCATAGCGCGAAGGTGTTGGCGACCCGGCGCGGCGCAAGCTCGTTGATATAGGTGGTTGCCAGCGGCAACAGCACGCCGAGACCCAATCCGGTCAACAGCCGCAATGTGCAAAACGTCACGAACGAGTTGGCAAAGAGCGCGGTGAAGAGCGTAAAGACGCTGGTGATCCACAGGCCCGCCAGCAAGGTGCCGCGACGCCCGAACCGGTCAGCCGCCACGCCATGCAAGGCGGCGCCGAGCAGGAAGCCCACCAATCCGCTGGAGATCAACAGGCCAGCCTGTCCGGCTTTGAGACCCCACGGCCCTGCAACGTAATGAATGACATAGGCAGGATTGAAGGTGTCGTAGCCATCGAACAGGGTCAGTAGTCCCATGATGGCGCCGAGACGCCAATGGAACGCGCCCGCCTTGGCATCCGCCAGTTCCTGATGAACGTTGATCGCTTGCGAAGTCATTTCACCCTCCCCGATATTATTTTGGCTTTGCGAGGCTACGCGCCGGCTATTCTGCGGCTTGTGCGACCTTGTTCGATTGCGACGAGCTGTTGTCTTTCAGCTTGAACAGGCGCAGCGCGTTGTCTCGGCCGATCTTCTTGCGGTCGGCCTCGCTGATCGTTGCGGCATCGAACCATTGCGCGGCGTGATCGATATTCTCGAACGGCCAGTCCGCGGAGAACAGGATGCGGTCGGCGCCGATCTCGAGCATCGCGTCGATCAGCGTCTGGGTGCGGAAATTCCCTGACGTCGTCAGATAGAAATGCTGGCTGAAATATTCGCAGATCTTCTTCTTCGCCTTGTAGCGCGGCGGCGTTTTGACCCAGCCGTTGCGGTGGTCGATGCGCCACATGCTGTAGGGCAGCCCCTCGCCCATGTGGCCGAGAATGATGCGAAGGCCCGGATAGCGGTCGAACAGCCCGGAGCCCATCAGGCGCAAGGCGTGCACCGCGGTTTCCTGACCGAACGCCCAGGTCGGCCCCAACAGCCATTCGTGGCCTTCATAGATCCGGCTATCCTCGCGAAGCGGATTGCGCGGGTGCAGATAGAACGGCACATCGAGCGCTTCGACCGTCTCCCAGAACGGCCAATAGCGATCGAGATCGTAATAGGCCGTGGTACGCGCGTCTCCGACTTGCGAGAAACCATTCACCAGCGCGCCCTTGAAGCCGAGCGTGTTGACCGCGCGATCGAGCTCGGCAATGGCCAGATCCGGGTCCTGCATCGGAAGCGCGGCAAACGCCTGAAATCGGTCGGGACGCTTGGCGACGTGCTCGGCCAGATAATCGTTCGCCCGCACCGCGACTTCCTGCGCCATCCTGGTGTCGGGGATCGCCTGGACCGCCGGCGCGTTGAGCGAAAGGATCATCATCTCGATGCCCTGCTCGTCCATCTGGCGGAGCCGCTTGTCCTGGATATCCAGCAGGCGCTCCTTGAGCTCCGGCCAATAGCTCTCCGGCACGAAGCCTGAGGAATCCATCAGCGTTTCCGGAATTGCAAAATGCTCCTCGAGCGCGATCTTGCCCTGCATCATCATTCTCCCTGATTTCATCTCTTTGTTTGAGCATGATCTTGTTCGGAAAACCGGTTCCCACTTTTCCGGATCATGCTCTAGTACTGACCTTGCGGCGAAAGACCCAAGGCCAATTGGCCGTACATGGTGCCCACCGCGTCCCAGTTCATGCTGATGTGGCGGCCGACCGCGTTGGCGTCGCGCCAGGCCCGCTGCACCGGATTTGCAAGATCAAGCCCCTGTCCGCCGGTCGACGCATTGAGCGCCTCGCTCGCCCGGATCGAAAGCGACACGGCGAACGCCTGTCCGCGGCGGCTAACGATACGGTCCTCGATCGACACCGGCCGGTTCGCGCGGACGGCTGTGGCGCGATCGCGCAAATCGCGCAGCAGTATTTCGCGCGCCGCATCTGTCGACGCGGCCGCTTCCGCGACCCGCAGCTGGATGGTCGCAAATTCCGCCATCCGGTTGTTGCTGCCGGCAACGGCGCCGCGCGTGACGCGTTTGCTGGTCGCTTCCAAATAATCCTCGAGCGCGCCGGCCGCGGCGCCGACCGCGACCGACGCGAGACAGGACGGGATGTTGCACAACATTGGTATAGAGAAGGTGGGATTTTGCGGACGCAGCGACGCGCCCGGGGTCTTGCCTGAAGTCGTCTCGAGAAATGTCAGCACCCGGTGCTCGGGCACGAATACGTCTTTCAATTGCAGTGTCTTGCTTCCCGTTCCGGCAAGGCCGACGACATTCCAGTCGTCGTCGATGAGATAGTCATGAGCCGGCACCAGCAGGAACGCCGGCGTGAACCGGTCGGCTTCCGTTCGCGACGGCAGCAGCGCCGCGCATAACGACCATTGCGCGTTGTCGCAGCCGCTGGCGAATGACCAGCGACCGGTCAGCCGATAGCCGCCATCCGCTGCCACGGCCCTGGTGGCGGGGGCGTAGGATCCGCAAGCCACCGCATCGGGATTTGCGCCCCAGACATCGTGCTGGGCTCGTTCGCCGAAACTTGCGATCAGCCATTGATGGGCGGCGAGCAGCCCGCCCACCCAGGCGGTCGAGGCGCAGGCTTTGGCAAGCTCGATGTTGAGATCCACCAGAACATCGAAATCGTACTCGAAGCCACCGAAGCCGCGAGGCTTCACGATGTCGAAATAACCGATCTCCCGCAAAGCGAAGATGTTCTCGGCCGGAACACGGCCGCTTTTTTCCGTGGTGCAGGCCCTCGCCTTGATTTGCGGGCATATGGCTGCGAGCCGGGATCTGAGTTCAGCAACGCTCGGATAAGTCTCGAACGGCTGAGCGGAAGACCTCTCGATGGCTTGTGCGGCAACATTCATGTCAGTCCCTCCGTAAAATAGCGACGGCAGGCGGCTTGAGGCCGCAGCCAGCTAGGCGGCCTCGATTTCGGTCGGCACCGAAAAGCAGTAAGTCGCGTCCTGGTAGATCAGTGGGTCGACGGGATCGTGCACGTTGACGAGCTCGACCTCGCCAATGAAGATCGTGTGAGTCCCGTAGGGAACGGCGGCTGCCTTCCTGCAAAAAAGATTGATCTGGGCGTTCTCGAGATAGCTGATGCCCTCGGGCGAAACCGCCCATTCGCCGAGCCCGAAGCGCGTTTCCGGCGGCAGCGCGCCGCTGAACGCCGCTGACAGCGCGGCCTGGTCTCGTCGCAGCAGATTCACGCAGAACCGGCGCGCCAGGAGCATGATGTCGTGAAGCAGGCTTGCCTGATTGACGCAGACCAAAAGCGACGGCGGGTCCATCGATAGCGAGGTCACCGCGGTCGCCGTCATGCCATGCCGGCGGGTCTGGTCGGCCGACGTGATCACCGTGACCGCCGCCGGGAAACGGCGCATCGCAAGCTTGAACGAGGATCGCAGCTCGTCGGTGGCGGCATCCAAGGACATGCGTCTCTTCCCTCTCGTTACGGCTCCGCTTCTTCGGTCGGATTATTTCAATTACAATATTTGCAAATGCAACTGTCTGTCAATAAAAAATTGCCGATGCAAATTTTGTTGTAGACAGGCGGCGTATCGGTAATTGTGCGAACGCAATTGTTGCATCTCGTCGGAGACCAAGACCTTGTACAGGCTTTCAGATTCGTTCCCCTATCTGCTCAACCGGGTCGGCGTGCGGATGGGCGAGCTGTTTTCGCGTCGCATCGCGCCGTTCGGCGTCACGCTGCCGATGTACCGGGTGATGGCGGCGCTCTGGGAAAAAGGCGATCAGCGGCTGAGCGATCTGGCCGAGGTGACCACATCAGAGATTTCAACCTTGTCCCGCCTTGTCGGCGAAATGAAGCGCAAGGGTCTGGTGACGCGCAGCAGACTGGAAGACAACGGACGCACCGTCGCAATCAATCTGACGTCGAAAGGCAGAAGCCTGGTGGAAGAGCTGATGCCGATTGCGATGCATTTCGCCGACGTGGCGGTGTCGAGCTACACCGAGGACGAGGTCGATCGCCTGAAAGCCATCTTCCGGGAAATCTATGAGAGGCTGGGATCGATCGAGCCCGAGATCGAGGCCGCAAGAGATTCCATGAAATCGAAGCGGAAACTCCCGCCGCCCCGGGCGCGAGCGCAATCGCGCGCCAAGGAATGATCCACGAAGACGCGCAAATGGACGCCACGCGAAAATCGCGCGCTCGCCGCCTCAAGTGTCACGTTAATTCTATCCGATTTTTCTTCGTCAGATTGCGCGTTTTGATCTAGAACAACGTCGGAACCACCGATTGGGGCGATTGTTCTTGCTCTTAAGGTGACGATCATGCGCTTCCGCGTCCGAAAGTTTGCTCACGTTCTGGAACGCACCGGCCTTGCTCTGGCGGGTGCGGCGTGCGGATTGTTCGTCGCTGCGCATGTCGGATCAACGATTGCGGCCTTCACGTCTCAGGCCTTCATTCTGATCATGATGGTTGGCGGCGCAGTCGGCTTTTACCTCGGAATTGACACGCCGCCGCTGCCCTTTCACGAGCATGGTCAGCCGGCGGAAGGCGAGACCAACGGGAAGATCGATACCACCGAATTTCTTACTGCCTCGGGCACGTTTCTGGCGACGGTGAGCGCTTTTGCTTCGGTCGGCATCATCGTGCTTCGTGAAAGTCCGCACGTCGCCTGGACGATCGCGATCATGGCCGCGTGGGTGCTCGGCGTGACGATGCAAATCCTAGCCGGCGCCATCGCGCGCACCCGCCGCTAGCACCAGTGCGACGAATTGCGCGACTTCACCAGCCGTGAAGCCATTGCTCGGCATCGGGTGGAGTCTGGATCAGGCGATCTGAATCGAGGCGCCGATATTTGCCGCGAAAGAACACCAGCGGACGAGCGTCCGAAGCCGCGCGAAGGGTCAATGCGTCGACGCGCCCGACAAGGATCAGATGATCGCCGCCGTCGTATTTGGCATGGGAGCTACATTCCAGCCACGCCAATGCTCCGTGCAGAAGCGGCGCGCCATTGGCGCCCGAATGAGGCTCGATGCCCTCCCATTTATCGGTCAGCGATCGGGCGAACCGCGTGGAGATGGCACTTTGTTCCTCCGCCAGAATGTTGACGGCAAACCTCTCGATGGTTTCCCAGGCAGGAAATCCCTTGGCGCTCCGGCCGACGCTGAACAAGACAAGCGGCGGATCAAGCGACACCGAGCTGAAGGAGCTGACGGTGGCGCCAAGGCGCGCGCCCTCGCCGGTCATGCCGGTGATCACCGCGACGCCGGTGGCGAACAGGCCTAGCGCGTCGCGGAAATCACGATCCGTAAAGCCGCGATCCAATGCCGTCGATGCGAGCATGATGCGATCGGCCTCAATGCCGGGCGGAAGAATACGACATCGGTACGCGGCAATGCGCGACCTGCACCGTGCGTGTCGTGGCGGGACTGTTTCTGCTTCGCCCCACGAAACGCGGCTCACCATTGGTGATGACCGCGCCGACCGCCGCGATGTCCCCATTTCTGATGGCATCGAGTGCCTTGTTCTGCGAGCCGCCATCGGGCGCGTCGATCAGAACGATGTCGGCGTCGCAACCTGGCGAAATGCGGCCGCTGTTCAGTCCATAAACCCGGGCATTGTTCCCGGTCGCTGCGGCGATGGCCGCTTCCGGCGGAACGTTTCCGAGGCTTGCCAGGTGGGCGATCGTATAGAGCATCCCAAGCGGCATGATTCCGCTCCCCGTCGGCGTGTCGGTTGCAATCAGCACGCGATCGAACGCGTCGTATTGCTTCGCAAGAGCCGCCGTGAGAAGCGCGGTGCGCAGGTTTCCGGCGGTGCAGATCTGCAACGCGATCTCGCTGTCACGGACCAGACGCTCGAAATCGGCGTCGCGCATCGCGGTCGGACCGCCGTTCACATGAAACGAGACATGCGGCCTCATCGCCAGGAGATGCTCTCCGGTGATGGCACCGGAGCCCGGTATAGAAGAACCCCCGGTGTGAACCGTGGTGATCATGCCATGCGCGCGTGCGGCGGCCACGAACGGCACATAATCAAAGGCGCTGGCAAAATTGCCGAAGCCGGCCTTGGCGAGCCAGACGCCTTGTCGCTTCAACTCGGCGAAATCTTCATCCTTCAGGCCGGGCTCGAGAATGACCGAGCCTGCGTGGACCGTCATGCCGCCGGGCCGATAGGTCGCAAAGCATTTCCGGGCGGCGATCGCGAGGGCCTTGACCCCGTCGGGGTCTCTCGGCCGGCCCGGAACATGGACCTCCGACGCCGAAATCGCGGTCGTGGTGCCGCCATGGACATAACTCTCGAGATATCCAACCGTCTGCTGGCGGGGCGTATAATCGCCGAACGTGATGTGGACGTGAGAGTCGATCAGGCCCGGAATCAGCGTCGTGCCACCAGCGTCGATCACGACGTGGGCGGCTTCGACGGCCGCGGAAGACGCAGTGCCGACGGAGGCAATGAGGCCGTCCTCGCAAATGATGGTATCGCCGGCGATGATCGGCTCGCGCCAGTCGCCGGAGACGATCTTTCCGATGTTGACGATCGCAACACGCATGGGGTTGGCCCGGTTCAATGAGCGGGGAGCGAATGACGGTCTAGAGCGGGATGACTTTTCTTCGAATCGTCATCCCGCTCTAACTTTCTGTTTGAGCATGATCTTTTCGGAAAACCGGTGTCCACTTTTCCGGATCATGCTCTAGTGTTTCACCGAACCTTGCGGGGCTGCAAGCGCGAAGCTCGCGAGCAGGTCCTGCACCAGGAGTTCGGCTCCGTCCCAGCCGTAGGTCCGAAAGCTGTGACCTGCGGTGACAAACTGCGCGCCGGCATAGAACATCTCATACTGGACGTGCCTCGATCCGAACTCCGAGCCGATCGCGTCCCATGCAGCCTTAAGGAACTTGACCTTTTGCTCCGGATCGAGCGCCGAGGAACGTTGCGTCTTGCGGATCAGCGGCTCGATCGCCGAATTTCCCCAGTCCCGATAGGAGGACGGCAGCATGATGAACGCGCCGCCGGCGAGCTCCCGAATCGTGTTGATCATCTTCGGATAGAGCTCCTGCGTGACCACCTGCGATGAATAGAGGTAATGCCGGTTTGGAATCCAGTACTTTCCGTATTGCTCACCGCTTGCTTCCATGCCGTGCAGCATCGCCTCCACCATACCGGCATTCGCAGCCAACCTTCCGAGCTGCTCGCGGACCTGCGGCATGGTGGCGGTGCCGATCGTCTCGGTCAGCTTGCGTGCGATGCCTGCCAGGAATTTCAGCTTCACGACCAGCCGGATCTGCGACTGATAGTTCTGGAACACGTGGCCGGGGGTGTCGTGGAATTGCGCCCGGCAGAGATCAACATTGCGATGAACGAACAGGCGATCCCACGGAATCTTGACGTCGTCGAAATAGATGACGGCGTCGTTCTCGTCATATCGCGAGGAGATCGGATTGTCATAGACCGACACGGCGCCGGCCTCATAGGATTTCCGCGACAGCACCCGCAAGCCCCTGGTGTTCATCTCGAGAGCGCAACTGAAGGCGAGATGCTCTTCGCCCGGCTTCAACGGTTGAAGGTTGGCGACGAAGATCTCGTTCGCCATGATCGAGCTTGTCCCCATCATCTTGGCGCCACGGATGGTCACGCCGGTGGCGTCTTCATCGACGATGCGCGCGACCAGATCCTCATCCTGATCGCCCCAATCCTTCGAGCGATTGGCCTGCGGATTGATGATGACATAGGTCAGGAACAGATCATTGGCGCTGGCGTAGTCGAAATAATCGGCAAAGGCTTTTGCCCGTTCCGCACCGCCGCGTTCGAAAATGTCCAGGCCCATTCGCTGACCGACCAGCGCCGAGGCCAGATGATCCGGCGATCTTCCCATGAAGCCGTAGCTGCACTCCGCCCATGCGGTGAGCGCCCGCCGCCGGCTGACCATCTCGGCATGTGATCGCGGTAGCTCCCAGGCGCGGTTGATGCGGCGATTGCCGCCCTCCGGCGCAAAGGTCATCAATTCGAGGTTCTCGGGCGCGGCCTGAAAATCATAGAGGCTCGCCGCCGACGCCACCGAGTTGCGAAACGCGCGGTGCGTGGTGACATCCGAAACAAGTTCTCCGTCAATGTAGACGGTTCGCCCGTCCCTCAACGACGCCAGATGTTCGGCTCCGGTCTTGCAGATCGCCATGCTTCAAACTCCCGGTTCTTGACGTGCCGAGGTCAAACCAGACCGTCGCGGCCCTTGATGTCGTGACTGGACAGGCCGCCGACGCGGTGATTGAGGCGCCCGCGATTGGCGTAGGCGCAAATGATCGCGATCTCGTCAGGCAGCGGCGCGTCGGGCAGAGTGATGGAGATGCCGTCGTAGTGCGAACGCACATAGAGCGCATCCTTGTGAGCGAGCGGAATGTCGATGGTCGCCCCCGGGGCCGCGCGTTTTGTGAACGACGATATCCAAGCCGCACCGCCTCCGGCGGTGGCCCGCATGACATTGCCAAACACCGTCGTCAGCAGGGCGACGCCGTGTTCCTGCTCGCCGGAAAGACCGATGATCGCGGCCTTGCCATAGCTTTCGATCGGATACGGTCCCATCGCGTTCAACGCGATCTCGGAAATTTCCTTGCCGAGCGCAGCGCTGGCCTCGACCAGGCTCGAGAGATCCTCCTGGTAACGGCCGGCGAAAGGATTGCCGATGATGGCTGCCGCGGCGACCTTGCGAAGCGGGGTGCCTGCGGGACGACCGGCCTCTTGGCGGGCTTCGTCGACCAGCGTGACGACTTTCCGGATCAGCATCAAAATCCTCCCATAATCATTCTTTAATAGCTAATTTTGAAAGGTATTGCAAGGCGCGTTTTGCGAGTACGCCGGCCTTGTGTTCGCCTGTGCGGCGCCGCGGGGGAATCGGCCAAACGCCAATCGGTGCGGGGCAGCACCCGGTCAAACCATGGTGCGGCGATTTCAGCGATGATGGTGCGAGCCAGGTCCGGCTGCGCTTCATCTTGACGGTGGCGAAGGCGAAGATCCGTCCGCTTCCGCTCGATCCTATTGCAAATCGAGCTTGGGTGAGAAGCGCTCGCGCCTGGACGGCGGGTCGTCCCGGTTCGGAGCAGCCGTGGCGCCCTTCTCGGCGAAATAGGCTTGCAAGCTCAGGGCACGGTTGCTGCTGTCGATCAGCCGCTCCACGATGTCCAAGAGTTGCTTGAACTCCGCCGCGCTGAGGCAATCGAATTGCACGTCGTTCACTTGCCGCTGCACCGGGGCCAATTCGGCCAACCGTTGCCAGCCCTTTTCGGAGATCTCCAGGCGCACCCGGCGGCGATCCTTCGGATCCTGCGTCTTGTGAATGAGGCCGCGCTGTAGAAGCTTGTTGGTGATCGCGGTGACGAACGCGCCACTGAGATAGAGGTGCTCGGCGATCCGATTGACGCTGACGTCGCCTTCGTGAATCGAGAGGTGGCCGATCGAGATCAGCACGGTGTACTCGATGCCGACCAGGCCAATCCGCGCGCCATGACCGGCGCGAACGGCCTCATGACGCGCGAGAAACCCGAACAGGCCATGCACAAGACGGCGGAACGCGCGGTCCGATCCCTGGACCAGCATTTCCGGGCGCGAGATCGTCAGGGGCGGGGCGGAGCGCGGCTTTTTGTCGGTGGGTTTCGCTTGATCTCCGCGCTTGCCTTTGGCGCCAGCCTTGCCGGCTGAGCCACGTTTGGCTGCGGTCGCGCTTTTCTTCACTCACATCACCATCGGCTTTTGGGACATCGCGTCGATCTGACGAATCGTGAGGTCAGTTCGAGACGACGACCTCATACACCGACGGGCCGGCCGCGGCTAGGTTAAACGCCGCAAACGTCTTTAAAATTAGCTATTGATCGAACGGGATTTCGCGCCGCACCATGCAACCTTCGATCGACAGGAATTTTGCACTCCGAACAGGCCGGATCGCAGTCATCAATGACTGCTCAGCACCTCGCCAAACCGTACCCAGGTCTTGCCGTCGAACTTCACCAGCTGAAGCTGCTCGATTGGATAGTGATCCTCAGTGCCGGTGTTCAATCGGATGCCTGGAAGCAGCAGGGGCAATTGAAGATCCTTGATGCTGTTGGCCTGCTTCAGAAGGTTCTCCCTGGTGAGGTCGTTGCCGCATTGGTTCAACACCTGAACAAACGTGGCCCCGATCGATACGCCGATCTCGTTCTGCGGATCATTGACGTCGCCCTCGGGATAGTACTTCTTCATGAACGCGAGATACCATTTCATCCCTTCGTCGTCGGCAAATTGCGGGTCCGCGGGATCCTTGATGTAGGCCGTGGAGATGATGCCCTTCGACTTGTCGAGCCCCGCCGCTGTGAGGACGCTGGAGATCGAATTGGCATTCTGCACGAGGAAATGCGTCGGATGCCAGTCAAGTTCGGCAGCCTTCTTGATCGCCTGCGCCGCCGCCTTAGCCGTCGAGGCGCTGAACAGCACGTTGGCGCCTGATGCCTTCAAGGTGATGATCTGCGAGTCGATGGTCGGCTCGGTGACTTCATAGCTCAGCTCCTGGACGATGAGCTTGTCGGCGGCCTCGCCAAGGCCAGCCTTGAAACCCGCCACGAAATCCTTGCCATAGTCGTCATTCTGAAAAAGAACCGCGATTTTGGCGTCCTTGATGTTCTCGCGGATATAGGCGCCGTAGATCTGCCCTTCCGACCGATAGGTCGGATACCAGCCCATCGTCCAGGGCGAGCTCTTGAAATCGCCCCATTTCGACGCGCCGCTCGCCAGGAAGATGTGCGGCACCGACTTGCCGTTCAGATATTTGACGATCGCCGAGTTTGTCGGCGTTCCCATGGTGCCGACGATGCCGAGCACTTCGTCGCCCTCCACCAGCCTGCGATGCTGTTCCACCGTCTTGGGCGGCGAATAGCCGTCATCGAGCGACAATAGCTTGATCTTGCGGCCGTTCACGCCGCCCTGGTCGTTGATCATCTGGTAATAGGCCGTCTCGGCGCGGCCCTGCGTGCCGTAGGACGACAATGGACCGCTGTACGGATTGGTCTGGCCGATCATGACTTCGGTGTCGGTCACGCCCGGTCCGTACTTGGTCTCCGCCGCGATACCGCTTCCGCCCGATAAGCCCAGCAGCACGGCAAGCCCGAATATCCCGATGTGGTTGGTCATGGTGTTCGATTCCCTAACTTTCGATACACAGATTGCGAAACGATCCCTCGCCCTCAAGCCAGCGTGACGACCTCTTCGCGCAGAATACCGCGCTCGGCCGCGATCTTTCGCTCCAGCGCCAGACGCGCCTGCACCCGCGCGCCGTCGGAGGCGATGTTGATCAATGGACGGTCGCCGAGGCGGCGCAGCGTGGCGTATTGCGCCACCAGCACATCCTCGTCTTCCTTGAAGGCCGTCTCGATTTCCTTGAACAGTTCCTCGGTCGCCGCCGGCTCGTTCTGGCGATAGCTGTTGGCGGCCGACCACATGAACCAGCTGGTGTGCTCGGTCTCCGGCGTGATGCCGTAGAAGATGCGCAAGCCGAAGCCGCCGTCGCGGGCATCCCGCTCATAGGCGCCCTCGCCGACGTCCCGCGCGCCGGTGAATTGCAGGATGCAGGACGGCGCCACGTATTCGAACTCGCCCCAGCGGTCGACGCGCCCCTTGAACTTCACGGCCTTGCTGTAGATTCCGGGCGGGATGCAATTGAGCATCCAGCGCGTGAATTTCACGCCGTCCGGCGTCGACGCGATCGTCATTTCCGCGCGCTCATAGGCGTCCACATTGCTGGCGAGCGTCGACTTGTGCACATAGGCGGCATGAGTCTGGTCGAGCAGATTGTCCGACAGCAGCAAATAATTGCAGTCGATGCGCTCGGTCTTGCTCTTGTAAGGCCACGCCTGGTGCCACGGATAACGGACAATCTTTGCCGCATCGGCAAGCGCCTTGTCGCCCATCCAGATCCAGACCAGCTCATCGCGTTCTTCGACCGGAAAGCTGCGAACCGTTGCGCTCTGCGGAATGATGGATTGTCCGGGAATCTCAACGCATTTGCCGGCGCCGTCGAACACCATACCGTGATACTCGCAGCGGATGTTGTTGCCGAACACCTGACCGCATGAAAGCGGCATACCGCGATGGCAGCAGCGATCTTCCAGCGCGGCCACGGCCCCGGCCGAGGTTCGATAGAGCACAATCGGTTCGTTGAGCAGGGTGCGCCCGAGCGGCTTCGACGTGATGTCCTTGCTCCAGGCGGCGACATACCAGGCATTGTTGAGAAACAATTCGGTCTCCCCGTTTCGACAGCGGCGGCCGGCAAGGTTTCGCGACCATAACACAAATTAGCTTCTTTACAACGCTATTTTGACGAGTTTATTTTAGCCGCCGAATGTCGCGCCCGGCGTCAAACCCGCCGGGCGCCATTTTCGACACGCCAGCCGCCGGCGCGCTCATGGCATGGTGGGAGCGACTATCGCGACTGGGTGAGCAAGAGGCTCGACGAGCTGTGCCGGATGGACGACAATACGCCGCGAAACACAGGCGGGTGAGATGGGCAATGGCGACGGCAATATCTACAAGCAAGACTTGCGAGGCCGACCTGGCCGTCTATGCCGAACTGGAGCCGATTGATCGCCACCGATCGTTCATCGATCATCTCTTCGTCCTCAGGGATCGGGGCCGGCTAACCGGCGTCGGCCGCAACCTGTTTGCGTCGCCGTTTTCCGAGATTGCCCTGGTCGGCCGACGCCCGCATGACGATGCGGGGGACAACGATGGCGCGGTCGCCTGGAAGGCTATCCATCTGCCGCCACGCTTCGGACGGCAACCGCGCCAGCATGGCTTTCACGGCTGGATGCTCGGAATTCGATGTCGCCCCCTCGAGCTCGATACAGGGGATGCCGCGCTCGCCGGATTGTCTGAGCTCGTCACCGCAACGATCGAAGGCGAGAGCGAGAGTCCCTTCGATCCAATCATCGGTGCTCTGGATGCCTGGATAGAGCAACTCCGACCGCAGTTCGACGCCGACAGCGCGCGGCAGCTCCGCACTCCGGAGATCGCATCTGCGCTTGAGGACGCTCTATCTGCGCCCGGACTGGATCGCGGCACCAGCGTTGCCTCGCTGGCGGCCACCGTCGGTGTCGTTCCCCGCACGCTTCAGCGCTATTTTCGAAACCGCACCGGACTTGCGCCCAAGCGATATGCAGCCGTTCGGCGTTTCAGCGGCGCGCTGCGGCAGGTTGCGCTTGGACGAAAAAGTCTCGCGGAGATCGCGTCGGAGACGGGCTATTCCGATCAAGCTCATCTGACGACGGATCTTAGCCGGCACGCGGGTGTGTCGCCGGGCCGGTTTCGCGCGCTGTCGCGCCAGCAGATCGTGCGAGACGCTGTCCGATTTTTCAAAGACGCCGGCTTGCAGAACCGGGTACGTCTCCTCGTCTGCGATTCCGGGGCGGCCGATGACGAGGCGAGTGATGGCGAGATTCGATCCGAAGGACGCAAACTTCGAGACCCGTGTCCGGACGAGCTTTGCGCGCCAAATCGCGATGGCGACATTGGGCATTGAAATGGTCGGCTTAAAGGCCGGAGAGGTCGAATTGAGGATGCCGTACGCCGCCGCGTATGCGCAACAGCACGGTTTTATCCACGCGGGCATCATCACGACTGCGCTCGATTCGGCCTGCGGATATGCTGCGTTCTCGCTGATGCCCGACGATGCGGCGGTTCTGACCGTCGAATTCAAGACCAACCTCATCGCGCCGGCTCGAGGCGATTATTTTCTGTTTCGGGCATCGGTCCTCAAGCCCGGCCGAACCATCACTGTTTGCGACGCGCAAGCTTTTGCGGCGGAGCAAGGCAAGGAAAAACTGATCGCGACTATGACCGGCACCATGATGGCGTTGTTTGGCCGCGAGGACATCGCGCACTAGATCGGCGCGTGGCCTTGTCGTGAGGCCGGCCGCACGCTGACCATCGCTGGAGCCTGTATTTGCCGCGCGCGATGGCATCTATGCTGCTTCACCATTGCCGGAACCAACACTAGCTGCGTGCTACATAGTTTCAAGATGACGCCTTTGAAGCGCGTCGCAGCCGCCGCGACTTGCGCTCAAACGCTAGTGCCGACGTCAACCCTTCTTGACCAACGGGCAGACACTTTCCTTCAGCGGACGGAACGCCTGGTCTCCGGGGATCACCTCGCGCAGCTTGTAGTAGTCCCATTCGCCCTTCGATTCGGACGGCTTCTTGACCTCGTACACGTACATGTCGTGCACCATACGCCCGTCTTCGCGGATCCGGCCGTTCTTGGCGAAGAAGTCGTTGATCGGAAGTTCGCGCATCTTGCCCATCACCGCCTGGGCCTCGTCCGTGCCGGCCGCCTCGATCGCTTTGAGGTAGTGCATGGTCGACGAATAGTCGCCGGCGTCGCCCATGTGCGGCATTCGCTTCATCCGTTCGTAGAAGCGTTTGGCCCACGCGCGCGTCTCATCGTCCCGATCCCAGTAGAAGGCGTTGGTCAGAACCAGCCCTTGGGCGGCATCGAGCCCGAGGCTCTTGATATCGGTAATCCAGACGAGCAACCCGGCGAGCGTTTGGCCCCCCTTCGGAATGCCGAATTCCTGAGCCGATTTTATTGCGTTCACCAGCACATTGCCGGAGCCCGCCAGCGCTACGACCTGCGCTTTCGAGGCCTGGGCTTGCAGCAGGAACGAGGATTGATCGAAGGTCTCGATCGGATATCGCGTCGATCCGACCACTTCTCCGCCGAGGCCTTTGACGATGGCAGAGGTATCACCTTCCAGGGCATGGCCGAATGCATAGTCCGCGGTCAGGAAGTACCAGCTCTTCTTTCCCGCCTTCATCAATGCGCTACCCGTCCCGCGAGCCAGCGCATAGGTGTCGTAGGCATAATGAACGCTGTTCGGCGTGCAGGCGTCGTTGGTCAGGCGTGACGCTCCCGAGCCGTTGATGATGGCGACCCGGTTCTTCTCCTTTGCGATCTGGGACACGCCGAGCGCGATCGACGAGTTGATCAGATTGGCGATCATGTCGACCTTGTCGACATCAAACCACTTGCGCGCCAATGCGGAGGCGGTATCCGGCTTGTTCTGATGGTCCGCGACGAGGACCTCGATCGGCTTGCCCAGCACCTTGCCGCCGTAATCCTCGACGGCCATCTTGATTGCGGTGACCGAACCTTCGCCGGATTCGTGAGAGAATTGACCGGACATGTCGGTCAACACGCCGATCTTCACGACATCGTCGGAGATCGCGGCGGTCTGCGCGCCGGCATGATTGACAAAGAGAGCCGCCGTCGCTGCAGCAATGATCAAAGTCTTTTGCAATCTGGCCGCCATAGCTTTCCTTCCCCAGGGCTGTCGGACGCGGTTCTATTCCCGCTTTTTGTCACATGCATAACTAGACTTCAGTTACATGCGTAACTAGACTTATATTTCCTGGGAGTCAATTGCGATGGTGTGTTAAACGAGCGCACCTGTTCGAAGCGGCCTTGCGAACCTGCGGGCCGCGCAAAGAAAATCGTCCGACGATGCCCGCCACTGCCAAGGTTCAGACAGCGAAGCCACCTGCCAGATCGGTTCCGAGACCGGTCGGGAGTCAGTCGGGCGTCGCGCGACGCGAACGGAACTGCTCGGTCGCGCGCACGCTCGACATCGTTTCCGACGCATGGGCGTTCCTGATCATCCGCGAGGCGTTTTTCGGCACGCAGACCTTCGAGGCGTTCCGTTCGGCGCTTGGCTTGCCGCGGGCGACGCTCACGGATCGTCTGAAGAAGCTGACGCAGCTTGCCATCTTCCGGCAGGTCGCGACCGGTTCCTCGCAACGCAAGGAGTATCGGCTCACCAGGATGGGGTTCGATCTCTATCCGAGCTTCATCGCCCTGATGCAGTTCGGCGACCGCTGGCTTGCCGACGGTAAGCCCGCCCCCCTGACACTGGTTCACATGAGGTGCGGCTGCGATAGTCACCCTTTGGTCGCCTGTTCCCGTTGTGGCGAACGCATCGGCGCGCGGGACGTGAAGTACCGGGACGGACCCGGTGCCGGCCGCCATCCTGCGAAGGCCGGCCGCAATACCAGGCGAGCCTCCGACGGAAGCCGCTTCCTGCTTGGACGCCCGAGTTCGGTTTCGCGCGCCCTGCAGATCATTGGCGACAAATGGAGCTTCATGGTCGTTCGCGAGGCCTTCTTCGGCAATCGGCGCTACGACAAGATCCTGACCGAGCTTGCGATCGCCCCAAACATCCTGACCGATCGGCTGTCTCGCCTGGTTGCGAACGGCGTGTTCTATCGGAGGCAATATCAGAGCTCGCCCGACCGCTACGAATATCTCCTCACCGACATGGGGCGCGACCTCTACGGTCCCTTCATCGCCATGCTGCGATGGGGTGACCGCTGGCTTTCCAAGGGAAAGCCTCCTCTGCTGCTCAAGCATCTCGCCTGCGGACACGACTTTCATGCTCAGGTCGTTTGCGACCATTGCAAGGAGCCCATCGTCGCCGCCGACATGCGGTACAAGCTGTCCTACGATCCCAGGTCCTTCGGAGCCCTGGGCCCACGCTCCATCACCTAGGAAGTCCGGCTCAACGTCTCGATCAGCTTGAAGCGCATGATCTTTCCCGAACCCGTGCGCGGGATCTCCGGAACGAAGTGGGTGGCCTCGGGAATCTTGTAAGACGACAGATGCACCCTGCAATGATCCATCAACGAGTTCAGATCCAATTCGTCGCGTTTGGCCACGATGAACAAGCATGGCACTTCGCCGAGCGTAGCGTGCCTGATGCCGACCACCGCGCAATCGGTCACGTGCGGATGGCGGATGACGACTTCCTCGATCTCGGCCGGCGCGATGTTCTGGCCGCCGCGTATGATCAGTTCCTTGATGCGTCCGGTGATCGTCAGGTAGCCGGACGGGTCCGACCTCGCGAGATCGCCCGTGTGGTACCAGCCCTTCCGCAGCGCGGAGGCGGTCTCCGCGGGCTTGTTGTGATAACCCTGCATCAGGTTGGGCCCGCGCACGATCAGCTCCCCCTCTTCGCCGAAGGGAACGTCCTCGAGCGAGGAAAGATCGACGATGCGCACGGCGAGCCCCGGCACCGGCAGTCCGCACGAACCGATCGGCCGCTCGCCGCGGAGCCAGTTCATGGTGACCATCGTGGAGGTCTCGGTGATGCCGTAGCCATCGAGCAGCGGCGTTTTGAATCGCTCCTCGAACGCCCGGTTCAACGTTGCGGGCATGATCGCGCCGGCCGAGATGCATAGCCGGATATTCCCGAGTCGTTCGATGCCGCCCTCCTGGGCCTTGTGCAGCAGATAGTGGAACATGGTCGGCACGCCGGGAAAGACGGTGTACTTCCCGGACTGCATCAGTTCCAGGGCTTGCTGCGGCGAGAATTTCTCCATGATGTGCTCGCTCGCGCCGGCGGCGAGAACGCTGAGCACCGAAAAGTTCAGCCCGTAGGAATGGAAGAGCGGCAGCGGTGAAAGGACGACATCTTTCGCGCTCAGCTCGCAGATCGGTGACCAGCATGCCGCAGCGATCCACAGCATGCCGCGCAGCGACAGCAGGACGCCCTTGGCGCGACCGGTGGTGCCGGAGGTGTAGATGATGAACGAGGAGCGGTCGATGTCGTCGGGATCCAGCGGCGTGTCATCGGCGCCGACCGCCAGATCGGCCATTGCCAAGCCGGCCTGCTGCGCATTCCGGCCCGCATAGATCACTTCAGGCGAGATTCCGGCATCGCGCGCGATCTTCGCGACCAAGTCCTTCCTGGCGGGCGCCGTGACGATGGTCCCGCAGCTTGCGTCCGTCAATCGATAGCTGATTTCGCCTTCTACCGCGTCAAAGCTGATCGGAACGATCACGGCGCCGGCCCGAAGGCCCGCGAAGCACGCTTCGATCCAGTCCACTCCGTTCGGCAGATAGATGGCGATCCGGTCTCCCTCGCGGACGCCCGCTTTCGCCAGGTTTACGGCAATCGCGGCGGTGTTTTTTGCAAGTTGCGCGTAGGTTATCGAGCGCGACGAATCCGAATACGCAACTTGCTCCGGCCGTTGCTTGGCGTGCCGATCGAGAAGCTTCGCGATCGGCGCGATCAGATCCAGGTGCAGCATCGCTCGCCTCCTATCAGATCATGCTGAATCCGCCACTGATACTGATCGTCTGTCCGGTGATCCAACTGCCGGCGTCGGAGGCAAGCAGCGCCACCATCGGCGCGACGTCTGACGGCTGGCCGAGGCGCCGGATCGCATAGGCCTTGACCAGCTTCTCGCGGTTGGCCTCGACCCATGCCTCGTCGTGCGCGGTCTCGATCAGACCCAGCGAGATCGAATTGGCCGTCACGCCCGAACGGCCCCATTCCCGCGCGAGTGACTTCATCAGCGCGATGGTGCCCGCCCGAGCCGCCGCGGCAAGCGCCAATCCGGATTCGCCGACACGCGAAGAGTCTCCCATGATCGAGATGATGCGCCCGCGCCCCGAGGCTTCCAGCAGCGGGCCGGCGCTGTGGCAGCAATTCAACGCGCCGTACAGACAGGTATCGATCTGCTTGCGCCAATCCTCGGTCGTGCTCTCGCTGAAGCGCTTCCGGAACACCAGGCCTGCGTTGTTGACGAGAACGTCAAGCCCGCCGAAGTCGCCCTGGACATTCGCAACGAGTTGCTTGACCACGCCGGCATCGGAGATGTCGGCCTGATAGGCTTTCGCCTTGCCGCCAGCCTTGCCGATCTCGGCGACGACCGCCTCGGCTTCCGCCTGCGAGCCGTGGTAGTTCACGGCCACGGCCGCGCCGGCGGCGGCGAGCGTCTTGGAGATGGCGGCACCGACGTCCCGCCCACCGCCCGTTACGAGGGCAACGCGTCCCTGAAGATCGATCATTTAAGATTTTCCCTTTGCTTTGAGTTTGGCCCGCTCCATGAGCCTGAAGATGCGCTCCGGAGTCATCGGTAGAAGGTTGACGTCGATATCGAACGGCGACAGCGCGTCCGCGATCGCGTTGGCGATCGCCGCCGGCGCGCCGATCGTGCCGCCCTCGCCCATCCCCCGGAAACCGCCGGCCACCAGGGACTCGCTTTCGATATGCACGACGTCGATGTCCGGGACTTCGGGCGCCGACGGGATCACGTAGTCAGCGAGACTTGCGCTCAGAAGCTGGCCGTCCTCGTCGTAGACGAGCTCTTCGAAGAGGGCCGCGCCGATCCCCTGCGCCACGCCTCCATGAACCTGGCCGTCGACGATCATGGGATTGATGATTCTGCCGCAGTCTTCCGCAACAACGTATTTGTGGATCTTCACGAAGCAAGTCGCAGGATCGACCTCCACCGCGGCGATGTGGGTGGCGGCAGCAGTCGTGCCGTTGATCGGGTCGTAGGTGAAGCTCGCGCTCAATTCCGCGCGCTCCTCGACCTTCAGCGTCTTCATGTCGGCGTAGACCGCCTTCGCGACCTGCTTGAACGTAACGGCACGGTCCGTGCCGATGACGATCGCCTTCCCGCCGGAAACCTCGATGTCGTCGTGGCTGGCCTCTAGCAGATGCGAGGCGACCCGCTTGATCTTGTCGCGCAACAGCGCCGAGGCATGCTTGGCAGCGCCCCCGCCGAGAACCGCGCTGCGGCTCGCGTAGGTGCCGGTCGACATCGGCACCCCGTCGCTGTCACCCTGGATGACGCGGATGTCCTCGAAATTCGCACCCAGATCGTCGGCGATGATCTGGGCCAGCGTCGTTTCGAGCCCTTGGCCATGGGACGCGACCCCGAACGCCGCGGTGATGGCGCCGGTCGAGTCGATGGAGATCTTCGCCGTCTCCGAACCGGTATTGATCGGCATTCCAGGGGCAACCGCGATGCGCGATCCGATGCCGGTCAGCTCGGCATAGGTCGCGATGCCGATACCGAATAGTCGCCCGTCGTCGCGCGCATCGGCTCGCCGGACCCGAAGTTTCTCGTAGTCGGCGGCTTGGCCGGCCGCTTCGAGGCACTCGACGAAACCGGTCTTGTCCCAGATGATTCCGGATGCGACCCGATACGGAAACTCCTCCGCACGGACGAGATTGCGCCGGCGGATCTCCATGGGATCGAGACCGAGCGCCTTGGCGCCGAGATCCATCAACCGTTCCGCAACGAAGGTCGAGATCGGTCGCCCGACCCCGCGGTATGGTCCGGTTGGAGGCTTGCAGGTGGCGACGCCCCGCACAGCGCCACGATAGGACCGGATCTTGTAGGGGCCGGGAAGGAAACTGACGACCTGGACCGGCTCCAGGCCGCAGGTCCACGGATAGATCGAATAGGCCCCGATATCTCCGAGGACGTCGGCCTCAAGGGCGATCGCGATGCCGTTCTCGTCGAATCCCATCTCGGCATCGACGATCTCGGCGAACGCCTGACTGCTGCTGCTGATGTCCTCCAGGCGGTCCGCGGTCCACTTGAGGGAGCGCCCGAGCTTGCGGGCCGCGATGCAGATCAGCAGTTCCTCCGGATAGAGCGAGCCCTTCGATCCGAAGCTGCCGCCCACGTCCGGCGCGACCACCCGCAAGCGACTGCCGGGAAGGCCGAGGGACTCGGAAATCGCGTCGCGCACGATGCCGGGGATGTTCGAGGAGGTATAGAGCGTGATGGCACCACGCGCGGCGTTGTATTCCGCCGTGTAGCTGCGGGGCTCCATCGCGAGCGGCGCCTTGCGGGTCATCTCGAAGCGGCCGCTCACCCGGACGGCGGCGCTTTTCAGGTCCGCCTCGACGTCGCCTTTCTTGAATTCGCGGGCGATCAGTACGTTCGTGCCGGCCTCTTCGTGCAACAACGGAGCGTCCTCCGCCATCGCCTTCTCGCTGCGTGCGACCGTCCCCAGCGGCTCGAACTCGATCTCGATGAGCTCGAGCGCGTCTTCCGCGAGATACCGAGATGTCGCGACGATCGCCGCGACGGCCTCGCCAACGTATCGCACCTTGCCGCAAGCCAGCGGCACGATCGGCGTCGCGTAATAATTGGCCATCCGCGAGAACGGAATCACCGGCTTGAAATCGTCGGCGATGTTCTCCGCGGTGAACACGGCGATGACGCCCGGCGCTGTCTGCGCCGCCGCCGTGTCGATACGCAGGATCCGCGCGTGAGGCTGTTCGCTGCGGCGGAAGGCGACGTGCAACGCCCGATCCGGCTTGCGATCGGCGGCATATTCGCCGCTGCCCGTCAGAAGCCGTGGATCCTCCGTGCGCTTGATCGGGGCGCCGACGTGCCGAGGGCGCAGCACGTCCGCCGGCCGTGCGAGGCTGTCCTTACTCATAGCCCACGTTTCCCTTGCGCAGGCTCTGCCATTGTTGGTCGTCATGGCCGCAGATGACGGTCGCTCCGCACTTCTCGATCCGTCTCACCTCCTCGAACGACTTCAGCAGCGCTTCCGCATTCCAGGTGTTGCGCGGCGCGGTATCGGTATCGAGGCTATGCCGCAAACTGATCGCATCTGAAGCCAGCAGGAATTGGCCCGCACGATCGAGGCTGACCAGCGCACCGAGCGTGCCTGGCGTGTGACCGGGTAGCGGCACCAGCACGACGCGGGCGTCGCCGAAGAGGTCCTTCTCGCCGTTCACGGTTTCCATGGGCTGTCCGCAATCCCAGTCCGCCCGAAGGTAGCCGGCGTTTTCCGCGCCCGGAGCCTTCGCGGCCTCGAGCTCCTTGGCGTGGGCCAGGATCGTCGCCTTCCCAAAGAACTGGTTGCAGCCGCAATGGTCCGTATGGAAATGGGAGTTCACGACGATGTCGATGTCGTCGGGCCCAAGTCCGACACGGGCAAGGCTGGGCAGCAACATCTCGTCCGCCCCCATGATCGGCTTCATCACCTTCGCGAGCGGCCCCCAGCGCTCTTCGGCCTGGTCCACCACCGACGGATGGCACCCTGTATCGAACAGCACGTTGCCCTGCTTGTGTCTGATCAGGGCACAGCTCACCGGCAGGTCGATCGTCTCGCTGCGGTCCGCACTCGGGACGTAGATGCTCTTCTTCATGCGAAGACGCCCTGCCGAAAGGAAGTTGAGCTTCATCATGCTTGCTTCCGGCGGATGGCGGCGGCGCTCCTGATCGCGGCTACGATGTTCTGGTAGCCGGTGCAGCGGCAGAGATTTCCGGACAGGCCTTCCCTGATCTCCTCGTCGGTCGCGAGCGGATATTTGCGGAGCAGATCTTCGCCCGTCATCAGCATGCCGGGCGTGCAGAAGCCGCACTGGAGGCCGTGATGCTCGCGGAACTGCTGCTGCAGCACGTTGAGTGCTGCCGGCGTTCCCAATCCCTCGACCGTGCTGATCTCGGCACCGTCGGCCTGCACGGCGAGCATCAGGCAGGATCGCACGCTGTCGCCGTTCATCAGCACCGTGCACGCTCCGCAGACGCCATGTTCGCAGCCGACATGCGTCCCGGTCAATCCGAGCGTCTCGCGCAGAAAATCGGACAAGAGAAGACGCGGCTCGACGCCGGAAACGCGCTGTCTGGTCCCGTTGACCGTCACGGATACGTTCACCGTCATCGCAGGATCACCCTTTCGCTGCCAACGCCGTCCGCATGGCCCGCTTGGCCAACTCGCCGAGCAGATGTTTTCTGTATTCAGCGGAGGCGTGCAGGTCGCTGTTGGGAGTGACGCTGGACGTCACCAATTCGGAGAACCGATCCGGCGTGCGGCCGTCGACGTCGATTTCACCGAGCCGCTCCTCGACGCCTGCGAGCCGCAGCGGCGTATCGGCCACGCCCATTACCGCGACGCGCGCGCCCTCGATCCCGGACCGGCCGCGTCGGATCGACACGGCGATGCTCGCGAGGGCGAAATCGCCGAAGCGACGCGCGATTTCTTCGAATGCCCATCCGTCGTATTGCAGGATCGGGAATTCGATCTCCACGACGATATCCTCAGGCTCGAGGCAGTTCGTCAGAGCATCGACGAAGAAGTCTCTCGCCGCGATCGCGCGCCGGCCGGCCGGTCCCTGCACCGTGAGGCTGGCGTCGTAGAACATGGCCATCATCGGCAATTCGGCCGCCGGATCCGCGTGCGAAAGGCTGCCGCCGATGGTCCCACGGTTGCGGATCGCCAGATGCGCCACATGGCGCATGGCCGCCGACATCACCGGCAGCTTGGCCGCAATCAGCGGCGAGTGTTCGATCTCGCAATGACGCGTCAGTGCGCCGATCGCCACGCTGTGGCCGCGCAGTTCGATGAACGACAGGTCCTTGATGCCGTTCAGGTCAACCAGCACCGTGGGCCGCGCCATCCGGAAGTTGAGCAGCGGCAACAGGCTTTGGCCTCCGGCAAGGACCTTTCCCTCGCCGTTGGCCGCCGCGAGCGCTTGCACGGCGGCGTCCAGCGTCGTCGGCGCGAAATATTCAAACCTGGCAGGCTTCATCGACGTCGCCCTTCAAGGCCGGTTTCCTTCCGTGTCT
>Ga0210384_10001486_pt1 | contig 31749 bp, 30 predicted proteins | sample IncBWH2MmetaG_FD_160574 | JGI IMG/M metagenome (GOLD analysis project Ga0210384, IMG submission 160574) | Forest soil microbial communities from Barre Woods Harvard Forest LTER site, Petersham, Massachusetts, United States - Inc-BW-H-2-M | ecosystem: Environmental > Terrestrial > Soil >...
CGCTTGAAGCAACTGTGCTTCCAGATAGAATTGAAGAGCGGCGATAGCGCCGAGCAGCAGGAATTGCTGTTGCGCCTGTTCAGCCTGTTGCTAGAAAACGTGCATGAGCTGCTGGACCACGACAACTGGCTGCGCGGACAGATCGAGGTCGTGCAAAACCTGATCGCCGGGCCTATCGACCATCGCGCGCTGCAGGATGCGACCCGCAGCCTGAAAGACGTGATCTATAAGCAAGGCGTGCTGAAAAGCAGCATCGAGGAATCGCAGTCATCAGTAAAAAACATGATGACAACCTTTATCGACCGCCTGGAAGTCATTGCAAACAGCACCGGCAACTACCACCTCAAAATGGATGGCTATTCGCAAAAGATCAGCCAGGCCAGGGATGGCGCCGAGGTCGGCAAACTGGTCAGTGCGATGATGAATGAAACCAAGCTGGTGCAATCCGAGGCGATACGCTCGCGCGATATGATGGTAGCCGCACAAAAGGAAGTCAAGGAAGCAGGAGACCGAATCAAGGAGCTGGAAGAAAAACTGGTGCACATGAGCGAATTGGTGCGCGAGGATGAACTGACCGGCAGCCTGAACCGGCGCGGACTGGATGACGTATTCGACCGTGAAGCGGATCGCGCCGACCGCCGCGGCACTCCTATGTGTGCGGCAATGCTGGACCTGGACAATTTCAAAAAACTCAACGACACCCACGGCCACGCCGCCGGTGACGAAGCCTTGGTGCACCTGGTGCGCATCGTCAAGCAGACCCTGCGCTCTATCGACGTCATCGCGCGCTACGGCGGTGAAGAATTCCTGATCGTGATGCCCGAGACCGACCTGGACGAGGCGGCTCAGGCCATGACCCGCGTGCAGCGCGAACTGACAAAACATTTCTTCCTGGTGAATAACGAACGGATGCTGATTACCTTCAGCGCCGGCGTCGCCTTGCGCGACCCCGGGGAAACCCAGGAGTCCGTCGTAAAGCGAGCGGACAAGGCAATGTACCAAGCAAAACAAAGCGGCAAGAATCGGGTTATGCAGGCCGATTGAGCGGCGGATGCTTGCAAACCGTCGCTACACCCCCTACAAGCAAACCAGGGATGCCCCCCGCTGCCCCGCTGCCGTCCACGGGCGAGGAAATATTCAAAGCCGATTAATTTCACAACTCAAAAAAAGTGCCTTAAATACAATATATTGACATATTGCACATATCATCCGGTACTCTCAACACCCAATTTCTCCCAAAAATAAATCTAAATTCGCCCTAAAGTAATTTTGGTTCACGCCGTAGAGCGAAGTAATGGGAAAAAATTAGAGGCCAAAAAAAAATATTTATCTGCAGAAACTCGTTAAATTTTTCGGGAGTCCGACCGATACCAATTAGCAACGGCGGTCACGACAGTCTTAAAAATAAGACAGGCCAAAGTTCTAGGCGTATCGCCCCAAATTTATTGGTTTCGTTAAGGAGAATAGAATGGCTGACATTATCAACACCAATATTGCCTCGCTGAATGCGCAGCGCAATCTGAGTTCCTCACAAGCTGGCGTCGCTACAGCATTGCAGCGCCTGTCCTCAGGTTTGCGCATCAATAGCGCCAAAGACGATGCCGCCGGATTGGCGATTGCCTCCAGGATGACTTCCCAGATCAACGGTCTGGATCAAGCCGGCCGCAATGCCAATGACGGTATCTCGCTGGCTCAAACGGCTGAGGGTGGCTTGTCAACCACAGGCGATCTGCTGCAGCGTATGCGTACCCTGGCAGTGCAGGCCGCCAACGGCACAAACTCCGCATCTGACCGCGCCTCCATCCAGTCTGAAGTAAGCCAGTTGCAACAGGAAGTGAACCGCGTCGCCAACACAACCCAGTTCAACGGCCAGAATATTTTGGACGGCTCGCTGTCAAATGCCCAATTCCAGGTTGGCGCAAACGCCAACCAGACCATCAACTTTTCCGTAGGCAGCTCATCGGCCAACGCAATCGGCAACAACACATTGTCGACCAACAACCAAGCAACAGCAGGCGGCATCGGCGACGCGATCGCCGGCACAGTGGCCGGCGTGGTCAAGCCCAATGGATTCTTGGCACAAGCACTGACCGTACAAGGTAACGGCCAAAGTGCAACCATCCCTGCAACAACGCTGGTCAACGGTACAACCGCACAAGGTCTCGCGGCGGCAGTCAACAACGCCGCCGGTACAACCGGCGTAACAGCAACCGCGCTTACCACCGCGACGCTGGGTGCTTTTACCGCTGGTACGGTAACCTTGAAGCTGCAAGGCGCGTTGAACACTGCCGGAGCACAAGTCCCGGTCACAGTTTCAGCAACACTGGCAAGCAGCAATGACTTGTCCGGCCTGGCCCAGGCAATTAATAACCAGTCCGGCACAACAGGCATCAACGCGGTTGCCAACCTGACCAATGGCACGATTGCGCTTACACAATCGAACGGCGCAGATATAGGCGTCACCAACGTCGGTGGCGGTACTGGAGTCACCGTAAAGAGCGGTGCTACCGGCGCCGTAACGACGGCAACCTTGACAGCGCCAGGTGCCGGCGACACTGCCGAAGTCGGCGGCGTAGTCAGCTTCAATGGCCCTGGATCTTTTACAGTCAGCTCAAGTATTACTGGTGCTGGTAGTGCCTTTACCGGCGCCGCTAATGCCGCAAATTCCAGCGCGCTGGCTTCCGTGGCAAGCATCGACGTCACGCAATTGACCAATGGCATACCAACAGGCGCCAATAGCGCACTCGCGATCATTGATTCAGCGATCTCGAATGTCAACTCCGCGCGCGCCAGCCTGGGTGCTCTGCAGAATCGTTTCACCAATACGATTTCGAACCTGCAGACCACCACTGAGAACTTGAGTGCTTCACGCAGCCGTATCCAGGACACGGATTTCGCCTCTGAAACAGCCGCGCTGACTCGTGGCCAGGTCTTGCAGCAAGCTGGCACGGCGATGCTTGCGCAAGCAAACTCGCTTCCTAACGGCGTGTTAGCCTTGTTACGTTAATTGCAAATTAGTTATGCTTAACAACCCGACCGAAATCCCGGTCGGGTTTTTGTCCATCAACGGAGGTCATCATGGATATCCGGTCTCTTGGAAATTCGGTCCAACCCGGATTCGTGCCCGCAGAAAAAAATCCCAGCCCGTCCACTGCAACCGGCACGGCGAAGACCGCCGCGGCGCCGGCTGTGCCTGTTTCCGCTGTGCAGCAGCCGGAGCAGCCTCCCACGGCGGAACAGCTCACTAACGCACTAAAAGAAATCAATAAAACAGTGGCGTCGCAAGGCATCGAATTTTCTGTTGATTCTGATTCCCATCGCACTGTTGTCAAGATAGTTGACCGGCAAACGAATCAACTTATTCGCCAGATTCCCACAAAGGAAGCCTTGGAAATTGCGAAAGACCTTGATAATTGGCATGGATTGCTCATCAACCAAAAAGCCTAAGTCACCAAAATAGACGCAGAAATCACCCTCTAAAGTTCGATTAGCACCCGTCGTTAATAACGTATATTGTAGTTTTACAGGAGTGGCACGTGAGTCTTTCTTCCCCCGGCATTGGTTCAGGCTTGAATGTGAGCGATATTGTCTCGAAGCTGATGGCGGTAGAGTCGCAGCCATTGACCTTGCTCAATAATAAAGAAGCCAGCTACCAGGCGACATTATCCGCGTATGGCAACGTAAGCGGTGCGCTCAGTTCTTTTCAAAATGCGTTGAGTGCCCTGAGCGATCCGGCAAAATTCCAGGGTCTGATCGCGTCGTCGGGAGATTCGACTATATTGACCAGCACAGCGGCCAGTACAGCGGTTGCCGGCAGTTACAACATCAATATCACGCAACTTGCCCAAGCTCAATCACAGATGACTACGGGCCAGGCCAGCGTCAGCACGCCAATCGGCGGCGGCGCAAGCACTGCCGTGACGTTTCAGTTCGGCACCGTCATTGCAAATATTTCAGGCGCGACATTAGGTGCAAGTGTTGCATCAAGCGGTATCGCGGCGGGGTCTTTGATACTGAACGGTACGACGATAGCCACAAGCAGTTCAACGACCAGCGCGAAAGCGCTCGCGGCCCAGATCAACCTGTTACAGTCAACCACGGGCGTCACTGCGACCGCAAATACAACAGATACCGGAGCATTGGCCTATTCTGCGGTCACCACGGGCGCTGGAGATGCGTATTCCCTGGTGGTAGGCGGCACAACGATTGCAGGTATTGGCGCCAATTCCAGCCTGAGCGCTGCGCAACTGGATTCTGCGATTGGAACGGCCAGTGCGCAACTGGCCGCCAACGGAATAACGTATACCGGCACAGCCGCTGCGGGCAATCTGCATTTCACCAAGACAGACGGTTCCAATCTCAGCATCACGCAGACACTATCCGGATCGGCGAGTGGCGGTATTGCGGGCCTTGCCTCCGGCGTACCAACCAACTACTTGAGTTCAGTATCCCTGAGCTCGTCAAACCCTATCGTGGTGGCGGGAAGCAGTCCTGCATCGGCTGGGTTGACGGCGGGCACTACTCAGTCGGGTTTTGTCCAGGACGCTACGCAAACTGCAGGATCGGTAACGATCGACAGCACCAACAATTCCTTGCAAGGCATACGCGACGCCATCAATAAAGCCAACTTGGGCGTGACCGCCACCATCATAGGAGATGGCTCTGCAAATCCCAATCACCTGGTGCTCACCTCCAACAAGACCGGTGCGACATCCAACATAAAAATTGCTGTAACGGGAGATTCCGCAATTAGCGATTTGCTGGCATACGGCAACATGACTCAAACAGTTGCGGCGCAAAACGCAACGCTGAACGTCAACGGCATCGCCATTTCCAGCGCAACCAATACGATCACCGGTGCGATTCAAGGAGTGACGGTGAATGCGAGTAAGGTAGGTTCCACCACCCTGTCAATTACTCGCGATACGGCGTCCGTGCAAACTGCAATCAATTCATTGGTCACTGCTTACAATGCGGCCAACAAAACGCTGACATCCTTGACGGCCTACGATCCCAAGACAAAAACAGGGGGTCCATTAATTGGCGACTCGGTGGTTCGAACAATTCAGTCGCAAATGGCGGCATTATTGACGTCGCCGATTCAAGGTGCCTCAGGTAGTTTGACAACGCTCAATCAAGTAGGCATCTCGTTTCAAAAAGACGGCACATTGGCGCTGGATTCTACTAAATTACAAACCGCCATCACCAATAATTTCGGCGATATCGCCAGCCTGTTTTCGGCCAATGGCACGACCACAGATAGCCTGGTTAGTTTCGTCAGCTCTTCAAGCGCGACTAAAGCCGGGCAATATGCAGTGAATGTGACGTCATTGGCGACTCAGGGAGCATTGGTCGGCAATGCCCCGCCTGGACTAACGATCACCCAAGGCTCCAATGACCAATTGTCATTTACGATTGACGGAGTAACTGCCTCCGTGAATCTGGTTGCCGGTACGTATACTGCGAGTGCCTTAGCGGCACAGGTGCAGTCCGCCATCAACGGTGCATCGGCATTGTCCAGTGCGGGCAGCTCAGTAACGGTAGGCCTGAATGCGAGCAATCAATTAACGATTACGTCGAATCGCTACGGCTCTGCATCAAATGTCACCATCGTTGGCAATGCAGCCAATAACCTGCTTGGTGCAACACCTGCTGCAACTGTCGGCACTGATGTCGTCGGCACGATCAACGGCAACGCTGCAACAGGTTCGGGCCAATTTCTTACCGGGGCAATAGGATCCCCCACCGAAGGATTGAAGCTGCAAATCTCTGGAGGCAATGTAGGCGCGCGCGGCACCGCTAATTTTGCCCAAGGCTATGCCTATCAATTAAACAATCAAATTAATAGCTATCTGGGAACCTCCGGTCTGATATCAGGCCGGACCAACGGTATCAACGCCTCCGTGGCTAGCATTGAAAAGCAACGCACTGATATGACAGCTCAGCTTGCCGACACTCAAAAACGTTTGTTGGCGCAATATTCGGCTTTAGATACTACCATCGCCAGCATGCAATCGACACAATCGTTCCTGACCCAGCAGTTGGCGCAATTAGCGGCACTTAGGTAGATTTTATTAGGCTGATTTTCTTTTAGTAAAGCAAAGGAGACGTAAATGTTTGGGTCGACACAGAGTGGCGCCAAGGCGTATGCCACCGTAGGAGTCGAGACTGGCGTCATAGCGGCGAACCCGCATAAATTGATCGTTATGCTCTTTGAAGGTGCTCTCGTTGCCATTAGAACCGCTGTACAGCAGATGGATAAGGGCAACATTCCTGAAAAAGGGATGGCAATTTCCAAAGCAATTATGATCGTGGAAAACGGTCTTCGCGCCAGCCTCAACAAAAAAGCAGGCGGTGATATCGCGGAAAGCCTGGATGCCTTGTATGAATACATGGGCAAGCGGCTTTTGGAAGCGAATTTGAAAAATGACACAAAAATTCTGGAAGAGGTTTATACGCTGCTGTTGGAACTTAAAACTGCGTGGGATGCTATCGGCTCCGATGTAAATAAACCGCCTGCACCAGTTGATGCCCCATCTGCACAAAAATTGTCGGCCTACGATGCACTTGCCCCCAACAAAACTTCTTTTGCGAGCGTTTAACAATGATGAATAGTGAAGAAATCATTTCCATCTACGAAGTAGTCTCCGAAATTACCGATCAGATGTTGGTTGCAGCAAAATCGCAGGACTGGGAAACATTCAGCAACCTGGAAGTCAATTGTGCCAAACATATACAAACATTGAGGCAGGAAGAATCGCCGACACCCCTGCCCCCGCAAAGCAAGGAAAAAAAAGTCAGGCTCATCCAGAAAATACTCGCCGACGACAGGGAAATCCGCGACATCACGGAACCCTGGATGGCGCATTTAAGTGCGATGATGAGAAATACGGGAACTGCTCGCAAACTCTCGAATGCATACGGTAGCAACCGTATCGGCTGATTGATATGCTGCCCCGGGTCGACCCTCAAGTCAGACCGCCGCCATCGGTTGACGCCCCCAACTCGGCAGCATCGGTAGGAGAAACAAGGCAGGATGTTGTTTCCAGGCTATCCCAACTTGTCGTTGGGAAGCAGATCCAGGGCGAGATCCTGTCCCGCCTGAACGACGGCACGTTTGTCGTCCGCCTGGATGGAGCCACCGCCCGCATGGCATTGCCCCAGGACAGCAAAGCCGGCACGTACCTGCCATTGACCCTCATCTCGACTAATCCGCGCCCGACCTTTTTACTGGGCGCCGGCGGCGGCACAGCCACGACAGTCGCCCTGACGCGCCAGGAGCTGATAGAAAGCGCGCAGCAAAATGCAGACGCTGAAGGCAATCCACTGGTGGGCCCCCGCCCCCCAACCGCCGGAAACACTCTGTCTGAAACCGGGCAAGGTCGCGCAGAAGCAGTCAAATCCGGCCAATTCATCGATGCCAAAACTTCTGCCGGCCAGGCTGCACAAGGCGAGTTCGCATCCAGCGCCCCCACTAGCTTGAGCAATGCCGGCCGACTGATAGACCAGATATTGCATGCGGCGCGCGAGCAAGGCGCGCCAGGCGCCCTGGTCGGCAAAGCGCCATTGGCCAATGCTGCCGAAGCAATGGCACATCCGGACAAGATGGCCGATACCTTAAGCCAGACCCTTACTTCCAGCGGCCTGTTCTACGAATCGCACGTCGCCGACTGGGCTGAAGGCAGGCGCCCCTTGAGCGATCTGCTGCGCGAACCCCAGGCCCAAATTGGCAAGTCCCTCGGCAATGAGGCGGACCTGAATTCCGCCGGCCTTGGCAAGAATGCCGAGCTCGCACAAATCATCAATCTCCAATTGGATACGCTGGAGCGGCAGCGTATCGCCTGGCAAGGCAACCTGCTTCCGGGGCAGCCTATGGAATGGGAAGTGACGCGCAACGCCGCCAGGAAAAAAGGCCAGCAAGCCGAGCCGGAACAATCCTGGCAAAGCACAATTCGATTTGAGCTGCCGCATCTGGGCGCGATTGCAGCAACGCTCAACCTGCATGGCGAACATCTGCAGATTTTCGTCCGCACCGACTCTGAATCCTCCGCCGACGCTTTGCAGGAACATGCTGTAACATTAGCGGAAGCGCTTAAGCAAGCAGGCGCGCAACTGGACAGTTTTTCGGTGAAAATGGATGAGCAAACCTAAGCCCGATTTGCAAAGCGCAGTCGCCCTGGCCTATCAGGGCGGCGCGACTACGCCTAAAGTAGTCGCAAAAGGCCGGGGCCTGATCGCGGAAGCCATCATTGCCCGCGCAAAAGAGCACGGCGTTTTTGTCCATCAATCCAAAGAGCTGGTGTCCCTGCTGATGAAGGTTGAGCTGGACCAGGACATCCCCCCTGTCTTGTATCGCGCGGTTGCAGAATTGCTTGCTTGGCTATACCATATTGAGAGAGAGAAATCGCCCCCACCCAAGAACTTGGAGACCTAGTCCTCCTACTCATTCATTTTTCAGGCCATAAAAAAAGTATATGCAATCAGCTCCTCCAGCTTTGGGCACCGAGAATCAAAGCCCGTTTCAAGTCGACTCGCGACGTGAAATCATCTCGCTATTGCGCGGCCTGAAAGAAGCCAACCAGTTGATCAGCATGATGATTAATGGCGGCTCGGAAGTATTTATTACTTCCATCCTGGATGTGGATGATGCCAACAATACGGTCACTATCGACAGCGCGCCGGGCCAGCTAGCCAATCAGCGTATCGTGGAAGCGCCGCGGGTATCGTTTGAAGGTTTGCTGGACAGGATAAGCATACAATTTTCATCGACGGGCGTGCAGCGTACCGATTTTGAAAATCGGCCTGCATTGAATTTTGCGATGCCGACCAGCCTGATCCGGCTGCAAAGACGCGAATACTATCGCATCAACACGCCGCTCTCCAACCCTATCCGCTGCCAGATGACGATCTCGGATGAGAATCGCACCGAAACGGTGAGGCTGTCCCTGGTGGATATCAGTTGCGGCGGAGTCGCGATCCTGGACGACCGCAAGATAGTCGATTGCGCGATCGGCACCGAATACAAGAACTGCAAGATCGATCTGCCGTCGATAGGTTTGATCGACGTGAGCTTGCGGGTCAGGAATTCCCAGGACCTCATCCTGTTGAACGGAAAAACCAACCGCAGGCTGGGCTGCCAGTTCATGGACTTGTCCAACTCCGTGCTGGCCAGCATACAGCGCTATATCATGAAGCTGGAGCGGGAGCGCAACGCCAAAATAACGGGGATACGCTAGAACCCGGCATCCGGATGCCGGATGCCGGGTTCTAGCGATCAAATCTGCATATTCATGATGTCATGATAGGCCGATACCAGCTTATTCCTGACCTGGACCGTGGTCTGGAAAGAGATATTGGCTTTTTGCATGGAGATCATCACGTCCGATAAGCTGACTTTGTCGTCGCCCAGCGCAAATCTCTCTCCCAATTGCCCGGAGCTCGTCTGTACGCTGTTCACCTGATCCAGCGAAGCCTTCAGCGCATCGGCAAAGTTGATTTTTGAAGGCCCGCTATCGGTCGGCGAGACAGGATTGGGGACGCCCGCCTCCATCCGCGCCGAGGCAGCCCTTAACTGCGCCACCATCGCATCTATTCTGCTTGTATCAATTCCACCCATTTTTTGTACCTCTTGGTCATCTTTCTGCGAAATGGCCAACCGGCAATCAATCACAAAACTGGCCGGTTTACACCACCCCATCACCTTAGCACTCCGGCGTCCCCGCCTAGCCACGATAAGAAGGACAAAAACAAGTTTGCTCTCGCAATTGATTTTCCCAAATCACAGCACAATCCGTATCAAGGAAAAAACCCCGGATTGGATACAAAAATGCAGCACACTCTCCCAATGAAGCACGAGGCAAGTCATGGCAATAGCTGAAGAAACCGCATTGAATGAAGCGGCGCCGGTGCCGACCATTTTCGGCATTCCGCAAACGCCGGCCGTCCGCACCGCCTTGCTGTCTTTGGGGGCAGCGCTGGTCGTCGCCATCATGGTGGGGGTGTGGCTATGGGGTCAGCAACCGGACTACAAAGTCCTGTTTTCCAATTTCAATGACAGGGATGGCGGCGCCATTGTTGCGCAATTGCAAACAATGAATGTGCCTTACAAATATTCCGAAAGCGGCAACGCCATCCTGGTGCCGGCCAACCAGGTACACGATGCCAGGCTGAAACTGGCGGCACAGGGGCTGCCCAAGGGCGGCAATGTGGGGTTCGAACTGATGGAAAACCAGAAGCTGGGGATCTCGCAGTTCCTGGAACAGGTCAATTTCCAGCGTGCTCTGGAAGGTGAACTGGCCCGCTCGGTAGAATCGGTGTCGTCGGTGCAATCGGCCCGCGTGCACCTGGCAATCCCCAAGGCGCAGGTATTCATCCGCGACCAGCAAAAACCCACCGCTTCCGTGCTGCTCAACCTGTACCCAGGCAGAATACTGGATCAACAACAGGTATCCGCCATCGTACACCTGGTGGCCAGCAGCGTACCCGAACTGACGACCAAGAACGTGACGATAGTCGACCAGAACGGCAATTTGCTGTCCGATCCGAATAAACAGAACGGCCCCAATATTTTGGACCCGTCGCAGCTCAAGTATGTGCAGGATATACAGCAAAACATCATCAAGCGCGTGGAATCCATCATCGCGCCTATCGTCGGCCCAAATAACGTGCATGCCGAGGCAACCGCCGACGTTGATTTTTCCCGCAGCGAGCAGGCAGCCGAGAGCTACCGCCCTAATTCGCCGCCGGAGCCCCAGGCCATCCGCAGCCAGCAATCCAGTGAAAGTTTCAACAGGAACCTGAATCCATCCGGCATCCCGGGCGCATTGTCGAATCAGCCGCCGGCGCCGGCGACTGCGCCGATCACTGCCAGCGGCGCCGCCGGCACCACAGCCGCCGCATCCAATGCTGCGCTGATGCAAAAAGATTCCACAGTGAACTATGAGGTCGACAAAACCATACGTTACACTCAACAACCTATGGGCGGCATCAAGCGCCTGACGGTGGGCGTGGTGATCAATTACAAGCGGGACGTGGATAAAAACGGCAAGGTGACCAACACGCCTTTGACCGAGCAGGAAAAAAATGAAATCACCGACCTTATCAAAGAGGCAATGGGCTTCAACAAAGACAGGGGCGATACGGTAAATGTTGTCAACAGCCCATTTGCCAATCCGGAAAAAGATTCTATAGTGGAATTACCATTTTGGAAACAAGCCTGGTTCTGGAGTTTGATGGAAAAACTCGGCAAGTACCTGTTGATTGCCATCGTCCTGGGTTATCTGTTCTTTGCTTACCTGAAGCCAATGTTGTATAAAATCATGGGTAAGGAAGAAAAAGACAAGAAAGCAGCTGAAGAAGCGGCGGCTGAAAAAGCCAGGATCGCACAAGAGCAGGCTGGACTAGAGGGCGGTGAGGCCGGCGAAGAAGACGAGGACGGCACCGTTGTCAATCTGACCAGGGATGCGGACGGCAATCCGATCAGATCCATGTCTCCTTACGAAACCGATCTGCAAATGGCCGTAGACCTGGCAAAGAATGACCCTAAAATAGTGGCCAATGTGATCAAGAAATGGGTAAGCAATGAGTGACGACGGTGTACAAAAAGCAGCGACCCTGATGCTTGCGCTCGGCGAAGACGGCGCCGCGGAGGTTATGAAATACCTGGGCCCGCGCGAAGTACAGAAAATCGGCGCGGCCATGGCTGTCATCGGCGCCATTCCGCATGAAAGCATTGCCAAGGTACTGGAGGAATTCAAGGTCGAGGCCAACCTGAGTTCTTCGGTAGGCCTGGATTCGGACGAATACATCCGCAACGTGTTGACCAAGGCATTGGGCGACGACAAGGCCGCGTCGCTGCTGAACCGCATCCTGGGCGGCAAGGACGCCAGCGGCATCGAGAGCCTGAAGTGGATGGACTCTCCTTCCGTGGCGGAATTGATCAAGAACGAGCACCCGCAAATTATCGCCACCATCCTGGTGCATCTGGAGCGGGACCAGGCCTGCGAAATCCTGAATCAGTTTACCGAGCGCCTGCGCAACGACGTTATCCTGCGCATCGCCACGCTGGATGGCATCCAGCCTACCGCTTTGCGTGAATTGAACGATGTATTGACCAAACTATTGACCGGCAATGAAAGCCTGAAAAAGAAAACCATAGGCGGCGTGCGGGCGGCAGCGGAAATTCTCAACTTCATGAGCGGCGAGAACGAAGCCTCCGTCATGGAAAACCTGCGCAAATACGACGGCGATATGGCGGAAAAAATCATGGATGAAATGTTCGTCTTCGACAATATCCTCGAAATTGACGACCGCGGCATACAATTGCTGCTGCGCGAAGTCCAGTCGGATTCGCTGATCATCGCACTGAAAGGCGCCAATCAGGATATGCGCGACAAGATCTTCAAAAACATGTCGCAACGCGCGGCGGAAATGATGCGGGAAGATCTCGAATCCAAGGGACCGGTGCGCCTGTCCGAGGTCGAGGCGCAGCAAAAACAAATCCTGCTGATCGTGCGCAGGCTGGCCGACGAAGGCCAGATCATGCTAGGCGCAAAAGGCGAAGATGCCTATGTCTGATAGCGGCATACCGAAGGGCCAGATGTCAGCGTTCCAACGCTGGGAAATGGCCTCGTTCGGCGACGAACGCCCTGCGCAGGTGGCGGAGAGAACACTGGCCGTCGCCACTGCTGCGAGGGCGCACCAGGAAGAGGCCCACCAGGCCCGCGAGAGTGCGCGCAAGGAAGGCTATGCGGCCGGCTACAAGGAAGCCTACGCATTAGGTTTGCAGCAGGGCCAGGAGGATGGACACAGGGAAGGTTATGCTTCCGGCAAGGAAATCATTGATGCCGAACTGGAGGGCGTGCGAGCTGTCGCCCACCATTTTGCGGAACAAATTGCATCGGCAAATACGCTGGTGGCGCAAGACGTGTTTCGGCTGGCGCTGGATTTATCCGAAGCGATGCTCAGAACCAGCCTGGAGCTGGATCCCGCATTAGTCCTCCCTGTTGTGCGCGAAGCCGTGGAAAGCCTGCCTTCGGTGCAGCGCCCCGCCCAGCTGATCCTGCATCCCAAAGACGCGGAGATCGTCAGGAGCCACATGGGAGACGAACTGGACAAGGATGGCTGGCGTATTGTGGCGGACAGCCACATGGAACCCGGCGGGTGCAAGCTTGAAACGGCGCAGAATCTGGTGGACGCCTCGGTTTCCACGCGTTGGCACAGACTTACCGATGCGATGAAAAAGCATCTGCCGCAAGGCTGACCCGCGCATGCCGATCACCCAAATCCACCCCTGGAAATCCCTGCTCAATCTTGGCATCGAGCAAGTACCGCATATCCAGCCCCTGCTGGTCGCCGGCCGCGTGACCAAGGTTACCGGCTTGGTCATGGAAGCCGTAGGGTTGAAGCTGCCGGTAGGCAGCGCCTGTTCCATCCACCTGCAAAGCGGCTTGAAGATCGATGCCGAAGTCGTGGGTTTCGATGGCGACCGCCTGTTCCTGATGCCGCATAGCGATCTGGAAGGCGTAACCCCCGGCACTCCGGTGTTTCCAGCGGAAGTGGTCCAAATCGAGAATCCCAAACATCCTCGGCGGCGCCCCAGCGACCGCACCCGCCACTTGCCGGTCGGCTACGAATTACTGGGACGCGTGCTGGACGGGAACGGCAGGCCGCTGGATACCCTCGGCCCGCTGGGAGCTACGGAATCCGCGCCGCTGGGCGCCCGCATCTATAATCCGCTGGAACGCGCCCCTATCGTCGATACGCTGGATGTAGGCGTACGCGCCATCAACAGCATGCTCGCGGTAGGCCGCGGCCAACGGCTGGGCCTGTTTGCCGGCTCCGGCGTCGGCAAAAGCGTGCTGCTGGGCATGATGGCCCGATATACGACAGCAGATGTGATCGTGGTCGGCCTGATCGGCGAGCGCGGCCGCGAGGTGAAGGAATTCATCGAGCAGATTCTCGGCAAGGACGGTTTGGCCAGGTCGGTCGTGGTGGCGGCGCCCGCCGATACGCCGCCGCTGATGCGCTTGCAAGGAGCAGCCTATGCAACCACCATCGCCGAATACTTCCGCGACCAGGGCAAGAGCGTGTTGCTGATCATGGATTCGCTGACCCGGTATGCCATGGCGCAAAGGGAGATCGCACTGGCCATCGGCGAGCCTCCTGCAACCAAGGGCTATCCGCCGTCGGTATTCGCCAAACTGCCCATACTGGTAGAACGCGCCGGCAACGGCAAGGAAGGCGGCGGCTCGATTACCGCGTTTTACACCGTGCTGACCGAGGGGGACGACCAGCAGGACCCTATTGCCGACTCGGCAAGGGCGATCCTGGATGGGCATATCGTACTGAGCCGCACACTGGCAGAGAGCGGTCACTACCCGGCGATAGACATAGAACAATCCATCAGCCGTGCAATGCATAGCATCACCACGCCGGAGCATCAACAGCTGTCCCGGCGGTTGAAGCAGTTGTACTCCCGCTACGAACGCAGCCGTGACCTGATCAGTGTCGGCGCATATTCGCCGGGCTCCGACCCTTTACTGGATGAGGCGATCAGATTGCACCCGAATATCGTTTCATTTTTACAACAGGACATATTGGAAAAATCGACCATACCCGAGAGCTTGAGCGGACTTTCTGCTCTATTCAACGGATGAAAATTGGCCCCACTCTCTATAATTGACCCATCATGACGCATAAATCTCCTCTCAATACCTTGATTGAGATAGAAGAAAAAAATACCGATGAGGCCGCCAAACGACTTGGCAATGCCATCCGCGTGCATGAGGAAACAGAAAAGAAACTGGCTCTGCTGGTGCAATACCGGGACGACTATGATTTGCGCTTCCAGGATGGCGCAGCCAAGGGTTTGAGCATTACGCAATATCATAATTTCCAGTCTTTTATCCAAAAACTGGATAGCGCCATAGACGGCCAGAAACAGGTAGTGAAAGACGCCGAACAAAAGATACAGCAGGCCCGCACACTGTGGCAGGACCATGAGAGAAAGAGGCTGTCGTACGATACCCTGCAAAACAGGGCGCAAATCTCGCTGCAAAACAAAGAAACAAAACGAGATCAAAAAGCGATGGATGAACATGCCTCGCGATCTTTTTTTTATAAACGCTGAAGCAATTATCTGGTGGACATCATGCGCACTAATCCCGTACTTCCGCAGGCAGACATATTGCCGGCAGCCACTCCAGCCAAATTTGCTTCCAGCGACATATCCGGACCGTCTTTCAATCAGTTTCTGAACAAGGAAATTGCCAGCCCTAAAAATTCGTCCGGCGGCAACAGCAATCAAAATAACGTCAACAACGGCAACAATAACGTTAACAAAAATAGCGATGGCAACGCCGGCAATCAGGTGGACAACAAGGCTGCCGATAAACCCGCAGCGACCGATGCCAGCGGCAAGACCGACCAGCCCAAAGAGGCAAAAGAGGCAAAAGACAAAGATGATGATGACACCGACACCGTTCAAACGGCAGGGCCCGGCGACCAGACATCGGGCGCGCAATTAATCGCCCTGGTAGAAAACCTGGGGAAGTTGGCCGTAGATAAAGCACAATCATCTGGCAAATCGGACGACAAAAAAGCAGGTTTGTCGGCGCTGGCGGGGGCAGAAAGCGCAATTGCAGGCAAGTCAAAATTATTGGACGTAACAAAAGCGGGGAGCGATGTAGCCAGCGATGCCGTCGCAGTCAATGGCGAGGCCCTGGCAGGCAAAAATCCGGGCATTAAAACCGACGCCGCTCTCGCCGGCAAGAAGCTTGCTGACGGCCAGCTCGCGGATAAAACCGCCGCCGTAGATACGGCAGATACATCCAAAACAGGCGACGCGGCCTCCTTGGGTAAAGCAGCCGACTCGCGCGATGCGGCCAAAGACGCGTTGCAGCAAATTCGCGGCTCGGCAGATACCGCGGGCGGTGCAGACCGAAAACTGGAAGCCGTGCAGGAACTCGCATCGGCCAAGCCCCTGATGCAGGATAACGCCGTCGGCGCTGCCCCTGTCCAGCAAACCTTCGCGCAGCAATTGGCCGCCACGGCAACTCAGGGCAATACCGCGGCAAGCGACCACCTGGCGCCGCGCGTAGGCGCATCGGGTTGGGATCAGGCGGTCGGGCAAAAAGTGGTGTGGATGGTGGCGGGAGGCAAGCAGACTGCTGAGCTGACCTTGAATCCGCCGGATCTCGGCCCTATGCAAGTAGTGTTGAGTGTCAACAATGACAAGGCCAGCGCTACATTTGTCACCGCACAACCGGATGTAAAGGATGCGCTTGAGGCGGCGCTTCCCAAGCTTCGGCAGATGATGAGCGATGCAGGAGTGCAGCTATCCGGCTTCTCCGTCAGCACGCAGTCATCCAACCAGGGCAGCCAGTTTGCCGGCAATAACCCATCCGGCTCGCACGGCTTCAGCCACAGCCTGCCTGACACCGATAGCGGCGCGCTCCCCGCAATGGTGGGCAGCACATCATCCCGCGCCGCCAAGCTGGGAATGGTTGATACCTTCGCATAGCTTCTCTTCTTCCTTTCATGCTGCGCCAGCCTTGCAGCATGTAAAATAGCGCCATTGCCAGCCATAACGCCAGGATCAGACTGGCTATGGCATAGCCGATTGCGCCGAGTATCTGGAATGAGGGAAAAACACTACATTTACCTTTCTTTTTCACGGATGTTAGGCGCGACTGTAAAGATAAGATGAAGCAATCAACGGTAATATGGAACAATATCCGTACATCCGTGCCCAGCAATAAGGAAGATTATGTCAAAAGCACCAGCAAAAGCAGCGGCGGCGCCCGGAGAAGTAACAGCCGGCGGCTCCAAGAAAAAGCTGATCATTATCATTGCCGCAGCCGTGGTTTTACTGGCCGGCGCTGGCGGCGGCGCAGCGATGTTTTTGTCTAAAAAAAGCGCAGTAGGCAAGGAAAAGGAACATAAGGCAGAGCCTGCCAAGGCGCCGGTATTTATTCCCATGGAGCCGTTTACCGTCAACCTGCAATCCGAAGGCGGCGATAAGTACCTGCAAGTCACAATGACGCTGCAAGTGCCCGACGAGGAAACGGTCAATCTGATCAAGCTGAATATGCCGCAGGTGCGCAGCCGTTTGCTGATGCTACTCTCCAGCAAGGATGCGACAGAAATCCTGAGCGGTGAAGGCAAGGCAAAATTGATAGACGAGATCATGGCGCAAGCTTCCCTGCCCTTCTCGCCCAAAGGCGAACCTCAAAAGATCTCCGGCGTTTTCTTCACTTCATTTGTAGTGCAGTAGATCATGGCTGATAATTTTCTCTCCCAGGAAGAAGTCGATGCCCTTTTAAAGGGTGTCACGGGAGATCAGGACGACGCGGCCGGGCCGGAAGATACCTCCGGTGTCCGGCCTTACAATCTTGCAACGCAAGAACGCATCGTCCGCGGCCGCATGCCGACGCTGGAAATTATCAATGAGCGTTTTGCCCGCCTGCTGCGCATAGGCCTGTTTAATTTCTTGCGACGCAGTGCCGAGGTCTCGGTCGGCACCGTGCGCGTCTCCAAATATAGCGAATTCATTCGCAACCTGGTGGTCCCTACCAATCTGAACCTGGCGCACATGAAACCTTTGCGCGGCACGGCATTGATAGTGATGGACCCCGGCCTGGTATTTTTGCTGGTGGATAACCTGTTCGGCGGCGACGGCCGCTTCCATACCCGTGTGGAAGGCCGCGACTTTACGCAGACGGAGCAAAGGATCATTCAGCGCATACTGGAAATCATTTTTGAAACGTATTCAAAGTCATGGGAGCCCGTCTACCCGGTCGAATTTGAATATATCCGTTCCGAGATGAATACCCAGTTTGCCAATATCGCGACACCGAACGAAGTCGTGGTGTCGACGACCTTTACGATAGAATTGGGGCCGGTCAGCGGCGAGATGCATATCTGCATGCCGTACGCGATGATAGAACCGATCAGGGATCTGTTGACCTCCAGTCTACAGGGCGAAACCCTGGAGGTCGATAAGCGCTGGGTGCGCCTGATGACGCAACAGATACAGATCGCCGAAGTGGAAATCGTTGCCGACCTGGGCACTACACGGGTGACGCTGGGCGAGATCCTGAATATGAAGGAAGGCGATATCATTCCTCTCGCCATACCGGAAATTGTTTCCGCCAAAGTAGACGGCACGCCCGTCATGGAATGCAAATACGGCATATTCAACGGACAATATGCATTACGCGTGGAAAAGCTGATCAGTTCCAGCGTACAGGACATAGCACAAGGAGAAAATCATGGATGACAATAGCGATGCACCTATCAGTGAAGACGATTGGGGCGCCGCCATCGCGGAGCAGGCTAAAGCTGAAGCCGCAATAGCTGCACCGCCGCCCGCCGCCGCTACGATCTTCAAGGAATTCAGCGGCAAAGGCGGCGCAACCGAGACCCATAACGATATCGACTTTATCCTGGACATCCCGGTCCAGCTGACGGTAGAGCTCGGCCGCACCAAAATCGCCATCAAAAACCTGCTGCAGCTGGCGCAGGGGTCCGTGGTCGAACTGGATGGCCTGGCCGGCGAACCGATGGATGTGCTGGTCAACGGCTGCCTGATTGCGCAAGGCGAGGTGGTTGTGGTCAATGACAAATTTGGCATCCGCCTGACCGACATAGTGACGCCGGCGGAACGCATACGCAAGTTAAACAAATAAGTAAAATAAATAAGTTGAACAAATGAGGCGATTTTTATTTCCGGCAGCACTTCTCACCACCAATACTGTATTCGCGGCGGAGCAAACGGCAATCTCGCCTGCCGCCGGCCTGTTGCAGATTTTTTTAGGCCTGATCGCAGTATTGGCGCTGATGGCCGTCGCAGCCTGGTCGTTCAAGAAAATCGGCCCTGTAACAACCGGCAACAAGGTGCCGGTAAAGATCGTCGGCGGTGTCAACGTCGGCAATCGCGAACGCATCATGGTGGTGGAAGTCGCCGACCAATGGATCGTCGTGGGGATAACCGCCAGCCAGATCAATACGCTGTCGACGATGCCCAAACAAATAAACCTGGCCGAACAGCAGGACGATGCCCAGCCTGTGAATCCGTTCTCCACCTGGCTGAAGCGCACGATGGATAAGCGCAACGAGCCTCAGCAGTAAAGCAAAGCATGAAAACATCGAGCACTTTCGCACCGGGCGCGCTGCTGGCCCTTGTTTGCCTGGCAGGATTGATAGGAGTGGCCCTCCCCGGCCAGGCGCTCGCACAGGCAACGGGCGGCTTGGCGGCGATCACTTCCGCACCTGCTCCCGGCGGCGGACAAAATTACTCGCTGACCATACAGACCCTGCTGTTCCTGACGGCCCTGTCCTTCATACCGGCCGTGCTGCTGATGATGACCAGCTTCACCCGCATCATCATTGTGTTGTCCCTGCTCAGGCAGGCGCTGGGCACGCAGTCTGCGCCGCCTAACCAGGTCATGGTGGGGCTCGCCTTGTTTCTGACATTGTTCGTGATGGGCCCGGTGTTCGACAAGATCTACGTCGATGCTTACCAGCCCTTTGCTGAGAACAAGATGACGATGCAGGAGGCGATGGAAAAAGGTGTCGAGCCGCTGAAAAAGTTCATGATCAGGCAGACCAGGCAAACCGACCTGGCCTTGTATGTGAAGCTGTCGAACACCCCGCAATTGCAGGGGCCTGAAGAGATTCCTTTGCGCGTCCTGATCCCGGCCTTTATCACCAGCGAATTGAAGACGGCGTTCCAGATCAGTTTTGCGATCTTCATCCCCTTCCTGATCATCGATATGGTGGTCGCCAGCGTCCTGATGTCCATGGGCATGATGATGGTGTCGCCGGCGATTGTGTCGCTGCCCTTCAAGCTGATGCTGTTTGTGCTGGTGGATGGGTGGCAGTTGCTGATCGGCTCCCTGGCGCAGAGTTTTTATTAGAAAGAACAAGATGACCCCCGATAGCGTAATGACACTTGGCCGCCAGGCGATAGAAGTAACCCTGATGATTTCCGCTCCCTTGCTGCTGGTCGCACTGGGGATAGGCCTGATTGTCAGTGTGTTCCAGGCTGCAACCCAGATCAATGAAACAACGCTGTCCTTCATCCCCAAGCTGATCGGCATTTTCGTCACGCTGATTATTGCCGGACCATGGATGCTGACGGTGCTGCTGGACTATATGCGGCAGGTGTTTACCAGCATCCCCACGCTGGCCGGATAAGTCCGCCCTCTACTGCACTATTAAAGAAGACCATGGTCAATGTCTCGGGCAATGAGCTGATTGGGCTGCTGCTGTCGTTTATCTGGCCGCTGACCCGGATATTGGGAATGCTGTCCATCGCGCCTCCCTTTGGCAATAGCACGGTCCCGGTGCAGATCAAACTGATATTGGGCATCATGCTGGCGCTGATCGTTGCGCCGACTCTTCCTGCGCTGGATGTCGCCGATCCCCTGTCACTGACCGGCATCATGATCTTGATACAGCAGTTTGTGATCGGCATCGCGATGGGTTTTGTCATTCGGGTCATTTTCTCCGGCATAGAAATGGCGGGGGAAGTGATAGGCTTGACGATGGGCCTGGGCTTTGCCAGTTTTTTTGATCCGCAATCCCAGGGGCGCACCAATGCGATCAGCCAGTTCCTGGTGTTGGTGGCGACATTGCTTTTCGTGACCATGAACGTACATTTGTCCTTGCTGGCGACGCTGGTGGAAAGCTTCACGACCATCCCCATTTCAATATCGCTGACAACCGGCTTCGACTTCCAGCGGCTGGCCATCTGGGGGGAGCAGATCTTCATGTACGGCATGCGCTTGTCGCTGCCTATGGTGGCCGCACTGTTGATCACCAATATTGCCCTGGGTATATTGACCCGTGCCGCGCCGCAGCTTAATCTGTTCGGTATCGGTTTCCCGATTACCATAGGCGTCGGCTTCCTGATGGTGGGATTGATTTTGCCCTACCTGATGCTGCCTATCGAAACCATGTTCAGGCAAAGTATTGAAATGATACAGTCCTTGTCCCTGCAGCCGCCGACAGTTCCGCCACCGCGCTAGCACGACAAGCCTCTCTCTCCTGCGGAGTATTCTCCATGGCAAGCAAGTCTTTCCTGTCGAAAAACGCCCTGTACTCCGTGCAGCAAATTCGAGCGATGGAGAAAGCGGCGGCGGCCACACTGCCGCCCGAAACCCTGATGCGCAGAGCCGGGGTGGCATCTGCCGCCTATGCCAAAAGCTTGCTGAGCCGCCCGCCCTCGAATGTGCTAGTCATCGCAGGGCCCGGCAATAACGGCGGCGATGCGCTGGAAACAGCGCACTTGCTGGCGGACGACGGCTACGCTGTATCGGTCATGCTATGCGCAGACATCGCAGAATTTTCTTCCGACGCGCAGAAATGCTATCAACGCGCCGTGTCCAGCAACGTGCAATTCTTCGGCGCCGACTATCTGCACCAGGCGCGGCCCGAGCAATGGTCGCTCGCGATAGACGGGTTGTTCGGCATAGGTTTGTCGCGCCCGATCAGCGGCGCCCTGCGTGAAATGGTGGAAAGACTCAACAAACTATCCGCCATTTATCGCTTTCCCGTGTTGTCGCTGGATGTGCCGAGCGGCCTGAATGCAGATACGGGACAGGTTGTCGGCCTGCAGGGCATTGCAGTATCGGCCACTCACACCCTGACCTTTATCGGCAACAAACCCGGCTTGCACACCGGGGACGGACGGGACTATGCAGGCGAAGTGGAAGTCGCCGACCTGGCAATCGACAAACAGTTCAGGCAGGTGCCGAAAGCACAATTGAGCAATCAAATGATGTTTTCGTCCGTGCTGAAGCCTCGGCCGCAGAATACGAATAAAGGCAGTTTTGGCGACGTGCTGATCATAGGCGGAGCGCGAGGCATGGCAGGAGCGGCCCTGCTGGCAGCCCGCGCCGCAGCGCATTGCGGCGCCGGCCGGGTATTCATAGGCTTTGTCGCAGAGCCGCCCGCTTACGACAGCCAGAATCCCGAACTGATGTTTCGCCGTGCCGATGATGCCGATTTTTCTGCGGAGGTAGTCGTCATCGGCCCTGGCCTTGGCGTATCGCCGGCATCCAGGCAGGTATTGACCAAAGCCCTCCAGCAAGCAGGAAAACTGGTGGTCGACGCCGACGCGCTGAACCTGATCGCCGCCGACGTCAATTTGCAGGAATTGCTGGCAGCCCGTACCGGCTCGACCATTCTGACACCCCATCCGCTGGAGGCCGCCCGCCTGTTGGGGATCAGCGGCGCCGAGGTGCAGGCGGATCGATTGCATGCCGCGCGCACCCTGGCCAACCGGTTTGCGGCCACGGTCATACTGAAGGGTTCAGGTACCGTCATTGCAGAAAAAGACGGCCAGGTCGTCATCAACCATACCGGCAATCCGGCACTGGCGACTGCAGGCACCGGAGACATACTGGCCGGCATGTGCGGGACGCTGCTGGCCCATGCAGCCGCCGCTGTCGACGCGGCAGGGCTGGCGGTCTGCCTGCACGGACTGGCCGCCGACAAGCTGGTGGCGCAAGGCATAGGCCCGGTGGGCATCACGTCCGGCGAATTAATTCACGCAATCAGGAATTGCCTGAATGAGATGCTGGCAGATAGCTCCGCCGTCGTGGATGCCTATTAAGAGCATGCCGCAAGATCGGCCCCGGCTCAAAAGGGCATCAGTCCTGATGCAGGCGCCCGGCGGTAATCGTCAGTGTCCTGGCGCATCTGGCGGCGATGGATAAATCATGTGTAACCAGCACCAAGGTCGAGCCGCGCTCGCGGTTCAGGGCAAACATCAACTGTATGACCGACTCGCCGGTAGCGGCGTCCAGGCTGCCGGTAGGTTCATCGGCAAACAATAGTGGCGGCTCGGTGACAAAGGCACGCGCCAGCGCCACCCTCTGCTGCTCGCCGCCGGACAAGTATTTAGGGTAATGCCTCAGGCGGCTGGACAGCCCCACGCGGGACAGCATCTCTTGCGCCTTTTCACGTGCCTGCTTGTCGCCGCGCAGCTCCAGCGGCAGCATCACGTTTTCCAGCGCATTCAAATGCAGCAGCAACTGGAAGGACTGAAAAACAAAGCCCAGCTTCTCTTTCCTGAGGCGGGCCCTGCCGTCTTCATCCAGTGCAAAAATATCTACCCCATCCAGCAATACCCTACCGTGGCTGGGCGTGTCCAGGCCAGCCAGGATGCCCAGCAAAGTCGACTTGCCGGAGCCCGAAGCCCCAACTATCGCGAGCGTTTCACCGGCTTGCGCGGTAAAATCAATCTCGTGCAAAATTGTCAGTTCACCGGTGGCGTCGGCGACGCGCTTGGATAAGTGCTGTACTTCTATTGCGGTGCGAGTAGATCCCAGAGGAAGGTTCATGCTGTTCTTTAATCAAAAAAGTTTGGTCAGGCGAGTGTGCGGACTGATGCTGGCAATGACAATCGGCTTATTCGGCACGGCCGCCTATTCTGCATCAAAAACCGTGCTCGTGCTCGGCGACAGCCTGTCCGCCGAATACGGACTGGCGCGAGGCACCGGCTGGGTAGCCTTGCTGGAAGAGCGGCTGAAACAGAAAAGAATCGATGCCGCCGTCATCAATGCCAGCATCAGCGGCGAAACCACCAGCGGCGGCAAGGCCAGGTTGGGAAGCTTGTTGAGCAAACATCATCCGGATATCGTGGTGATAGAATTGGGCGGCAACGATGCATTGCGCGGCCTGGCACTGGACGCATCAGAAGCCAATTTTCGCGACATGATCGCCATGTCCCGGGCCGCCAAGGCAAAAGTCCTGCTGGTCGGCATGCAAATCCCGCCTAACTACGGGCGCGACTATACCGAGAAATTTTTTTCCATCTACCCGAAGCTGGCAAAGGAAAGCAAGTCGGAGCTGGTGCCCTTCTTGCTGGACGGCGTAGCCGACAAGCCTGGGCTATTCCAGCCGGACCGCATCCACCTGCTGGCGCAGGCCCATCCCAGGATACTGGACAATGTGTGGCCCCACCTGCAAATCCTATTATCAAAATAAGTTGAAATGAGTTCATGAAATACCCAGAAATACTCGGCTTTAGCGATCTGCTGCCTCGCCTCGCGCATTTCGACAGCATCATAGACGTGCGCAGTCCATCGGAATACGCCGAGGACCATATACCGGGCGCGATCAATTGCCCGGTGCTGGATGACGAGCAACGCATCCGCGTCGGCACCATCTACAAACAGGTCAACTCGTTCGAAGCAAAAAAAATCGGCGCTGCGCTGGTGGCAAAAAACATCGCCCAGCATATCGAAACCCGTTTCCTGGATAAGCCCAAGGACTGGACACCACTGATCTACTGCTGGCGCGGCGGCAATCGCAGCGGCGCCATGTCGCTGATCTTGGCCAAGATAGGCTGGCCGGTGGTGCAGCTGGATGGCGGCTACAAGAATTTCCGCAGTCACGTCAATGAGCAGTTGCCGCAATTTGCAACGCGTTTCCAGTGGCGGGTTATTTGCGGCACCACGGGCAGCGGCAAGAGCCGCCTGCTGCAAACCCTGGCCCAGCAGGGCGCGCAGGTATTGGACCTGGAACAGCTGGCGATGCATCGCGGCTCCGTGCTGGGCAATCTACCCAGCCAGCCGCAACCCTCGCAGAAGAAATTCGAAAGCACGATCTGGCAGACGCTGCGCCATTTCGATCCGGTTCTGCCGGTCTTTGTCGAGGCCGAAAGCAAAAAGGTAGGCAAGCTCAGGGTGCCGGACGCCATCATGGAGGAAATGCGCAAATCTCCATGCATCAGCCTCAGCTTGCCGGCAGAACAGAGGGTGCAACTATTGATGGGCGACTACGCACATTTCATCCAGGATATCGACAACCTGAACCAGCAACTGGACTGCCTGCAAAGCCTGCACGGCAAGGAAAGAATTCAGGACTGGAAACAAATGGCGACAGCAGGCCATATACGCGAGCTGGTCAGGGAGTTACTGGAAAAACACTATGACCCCGCCTACTTGCGCTCTATCAATAAAAATTTCCTGCTGTCATCAAGCGCGTTAATGCTGGACCAGGCCGGCATACGCGACGAGGATTTTTTGCTGAGTGCAAACAGGATTTTTGCGGATCAGGCCAGTCCGGTAAAAACCGTTCAGCCGTAAAAAAACGGTGGCATTGCACCACCGTCTTTTTTGCCCTTGTGCTAGCGACATGATGAGGAATCAGAGAAACCTCGGGTCCGCGTCTAAAATCGCGGAAGCGCCCTACTCGAATTTTAACTTCTTACTTCACAAATAACCGGTACACCAGACACCACCGGAGCTCACTCAATTCATCGTAAATACTTTGAATTTCCAGTATATCGACCTCCTTCTTTTGAACCAGTTACGCGTTCAATATAGGCCAATGTTTACAATTCTGAAAGACAAATATAACTATCCAACGGGCGATGGGGATTTAAAAAATTAAATAAACTATATCATCGCAACACGGCAAACTGCGCCGGGATGCCCTAACGCAACCCTGGGGTACTGCCTTTCCATAAAGAAGTAATGGCACCGCTACCGATGGAAGCACCGAATTTCTTCAGCACGCGCTCGGGCAAGCCCTCTTTCTGTGTATAGTCGACGATGTCTTCTGCCTTCAATACATCGCGGGCAATCATATCCACCGTGCCAAAACCGTCCGCCAGTCCCATCTCAACCGCCTTCGAGCCTATCCAGAACAAACCGCTGAAGGTTTCCGGCGTCTCTTTCAGGCGCTGGCCCCGCCCCTTGCGCACCGTAGCGATAAATTGCTGGTGGATCTCATTCAGCATAGTCTGGGAGAAAGCCTTTTGCTTATCGGACTGCGGGGAAAACGGATCCATAAAGCCCTTGTTCTCACCGGCGGTCATCAGGCGGCGCTCGATGCCGACCTTGTCCATCAAGCCGGTAAAGCCGAAACCGTCCATCAGAACGCCAATGGAACCGACGATACTGGCCTTGTTGACATAGATTTCGTCCGCCGAGGCGGCAATGTAATATCCGCCCGAGGCGCACATTTCATCCACCACGACATACAGTTTCTTTTGCGGATAAGCCTTGCGCAAGCGCCACATCTCATCACTGATAATGCCGGCCTGGACTGGACTGCCGCCCGGACTATTGATGTGCATCACCACTCCCACCGAACCGGCATCGGCAAAAGCGCGGTCCAGCGCCGGGACGACTACCTTGGCGCCGCCGCTGCTGTCCGCATCTATGGTTCCGTTGATCTCGATCAACGCGGTATGCCGGCCCAGGCTTTCCACGTCCGTACTGTTATACAGGCTGATCTGATACAGGCCGAACAGCACCAGCAACAGGAAAGATGTCTTAAAAAATATTCCCCAACGGCGACGCAACCTTTGCTCTTGCAGCGCATCGGTTGCCAGTTTTTCGAGAAGCTCGCGCTCCCAGCCCGGCTTGGATGGAGGTGCGACTTGATCCGTTTGATTGTCGTTCATACTTGTCTTTGCGGGAATTTATGCCATTACGGGTTTAACAAATTCATCGGGCTGCCACAATACCTGGCCGTCCTTTTCTATGACACTGATCTTCCTCAGGCGGCCGCCGCGGCAGGGGCCGCCGGTACAATGCCCGGTATCCGGCATATAAATGGCGCCGTGCGTCGCGCACATGATGTACAAGCCGCTCGATTCAAAAAATTCCCCCGGATTCCAGTCCAATTCCACCGGAATGTGGGCGCAGCGATTCAGGTAGCCATGCACGATGCCGCCATAGCGCACCACAAATCCGGTCGCATCATCGCTGCCTGCGGTGACAGGAAAACGTACGCCGCGCCCGCCCTCCTCAACTTCAGCTGACAGGCAAATAGAAATTTCAGTCACTTGGTATCTTCCCGCCTGAAGCTAGGCATTCTCAGTCAGCCAGCCATGCAGTTCTGCGACTGTCCTGGCCGAAAACACCGGATTCAATCCCTTCAGGGACAACTCGTCGTGGGCTCCGTATTCGACCGCGACGGAGGCGGCGCCGGCGTTCATCGCCATTTGCAGGTCGTGGGTGGTGTCCCCTATCATCAGCGTGCGGCGCATATCCTGCCCCAGCTCCCGCGTCAACTCTTGCAGCATGGCCGGGTGCGGCTTGGAAAAGGTCTCGTCAGCGCAACGCGTCGCATCAAACATAGACAATAAATTTGCCGAATGCAATGCACGGTTCAAGCCCACGCGACTTTTACCGGTCGCGACCGCAAGGAAATAACCCTCTTGCGATAGCTCCTGCAGCATCTCGCGCACGCCCGCAAACAACGGCAGTTCGTGGTCCCTGGCGAGGTAATGGTAGCGATAGCGCTCCACGATGCGCGGATAATATTTAGGGTCGAGGCCGGGCATGGCGGTCTGCAATGCCTCCCCCAGTCCCAAACCAATCACATACGATGCCGCCTTGTCGTCCGGGACAGGCAAGCCCAGGTCTTTTGCTGATGCCTGGATACATTTGACAATGGTCGCAGTGCTGTCCATCAATGTACCGTCCCAGTCAAAGACGATGAAATCAAATTGCTTTTTTGCCATATATTGTTTTACAGACAGGCAGCATCCTTCTTCCAGAGCACCGCATGTCCTCTACTATCCTTAATGAAGCTATTTTACTCTTAAATTTTCAATATTGACAAAACATCAATATTTAGGCGCCTGCAAAAGACTGATCAGGAATTTTTCGCAGTCCGCCGGCAAAGGCGCATTCAGCGTGATGTTTTTTCCCGATTCCGGATGCGTGAAAGTAATCTGGTGCGCATGCAGAAACATCCTTTTCAGGGCACCCCTGTTTTTGTCGGCTTTTAACAAGGCGCGGTTTAATGCGAAATCGCCGTATTTGTCGTCGCCCGCAATGGGAAAACCGCTGGCCGACAAATGCACGCGGATCTGATGCGTACGTCCGGTTTTCAGCTCTGCCTCCAGCAAGGCAAACTCGCCATATTTCTTTTGCAAAGTAAAGACGGTATGCGAAGCCATGCCGTCGGCCTGGACCCGCACCCGGCGCTCGCCTTCTGCAGTCGTATACTTATGCAAAGCCAACTTGACGTGCTGGCGCGCGTTCTGCCAATCTCCATGCACCAGCGTCAGGTAGCGCTTATCGGTGAGGCCGTCGCGCATCTGCTCATGCAAGTTTGTCAATGCCGAACGTTTCTTTGCCAGCAGCAAGACGCCGGAGGTCTCCCTATCCAGCCTATGTACCAGTTCCAGGAACTTGGCATCCGGCCTGGAGGCGCGGAGTTGCTCTATAACACCGAAACTGATTCCGGACCCGCCATGCACCGCCACTCCGGCAGGTTTATCGATCACCAGTAAGTACGCATCCTCGAACAAGATCGCAAACTCGGCCGCCGGGGCATTCTGATTTGCACTTTCGGCAATACGGATAGGCGGAATGCGGACGATATCCCCTTCTACGAGTCGATAAAGTTGATCTATCCTGCCCTTGTTTACCCGGACCTCGCCGGAGCGCAGCACGCGATAGATATGGCTTTTAGGCACCCCTTTGCAAATGCGCAATAAGTAATTATCGATACGCTGGCCGGCGTCTTCTTCGGAAATGGTAACTAACTGAACCTGGGGCTGCGCTTGTGAAGGCTGGCTGGGGGCATTCTTTTGAGCCGGTTTCCCATTATTTATCGCTAAGTCCTTCATTTTGAATATATAATCGTTTTCGCTTCAGCAATTTGCTTAAGCAGGTGTATGAATAAACGTCTATTCTACACAGGGGCGTATCTGTCGGCCTCGCCAATTTGCAAATTCGATGGAAAAGATGTGTATGCAGCGTCCTGATGCACGTCAAGGTAGCGACCAAATGTTGCTATCGGACAGTGCAAGGGAAGTTGGATCAGATTGTTTGAATTGTAAGGATAAGTCTGGCAAGAGACACCGGGAATAAAAAGGTGTGCTTGCCGGTTGATGGTTTTGAAATAGGCTATCGATTTAGCTGGAAACGCTCATATAAATACATATGCGTTATCCAGCATACAAGTTGCGCATCGCCTGGCGTTGTGTTCGGCATAGCCGGACCAGAACAACGCGGGGGACATGTGCACTCGATAGGCTGTAGGAACCATCCGCGCCCCGCGCTGCAACTTTGGGACACAGTGGCGCTCATACTGAATTAAGAGCGTTTCTATTATCTCGTTGCGCCTCAGGCATTTCCCGCCCCGTCAAACACTCCGTCCGCGCATACATCCCCACGTAAGCCAGCTGTTTTCCCTCTTAAAGGAAAACAGCAAAAGATGACCAGAAGGTCACGGAGTAAAACATGAAACGTATGCTGTTTAATGCTACGCAACAGGAAGAATTGCGCGTAGCCATTGTGAATGGGCAAAAGCTCATTGACATAGATATAGAGACTGCCGGACGCGAGCTGCGCAAATCCAATATCTATAAAGGCGTCATCACCCGCATCGAACCCTCGCTGGAAGCCTGCTTCGTCAACTACGGCGAAGAACGCCACGGTTTCCTCCCTTTCAAGGAAGTTGCCCGCACCTACTTCAAGGAAGGCGTCGATGTACGTAGCGCCTCGATCAAGGATGCGCTGCGCGAAGGCCAGGAAATCATGGTCCAGGTTGAGAAAGAGGAGCGCGGCAATAAGGGCGCCGCACTGACTTCTTTCATCTCGCTGGCCGGCCGTTACCTGGTCCTGATGCCGAACAATCCACGCGGCGGCGGTGTTTCCCGCCGTGTTGAAGGCGAGGACAGGCAGGAATTGCGCGAAACCATGGACAAGCTGGACCTGCCTGGCGGCATGTCGGTGATTGCCCGCACTGCAGGCATAGGCCGCAATGTTGACGAATTGCAATGGGATTTGAACTACCTGATGCAACTCTGGCGTGCCATTGAAGGTGCCGGCAAATCCGCTGCGGGCGCCTTCCTGATCTACCAGGAATCCTCTCTCGTCATCCGCGCCATCCGCGATTACTTCCAGCCTGACATCGGCGAAATCCTGATCGATACCGACGATATCTACGAACAGGCCCAGCAATTCATGAGCCACGTGATGCCGGACATGGTGCATCGCGTCAAGCGCTACAGCGACGACGTGCCGCTGTTCTCGCGCTTCCAGATCGAACACCAGATCGAAACCGCGTACTCCCGCACGGTGCCTTTGCCTTCCGGCGGCGCGATCGTAATCGACCACACCGAAGCCCTGGTTTCTGTCGACGTCAACTCGGCGCGCGCTACCCGCGGCTCCGACATTGAAACCACTGCGTTCAATACTAACTGTGAAGCAGCGGAAGAAGTTGCGCGCCAATTGCGCTTGCGCGATCTGGGCGGCCTGATCGTGATCGATTTCATCGACATGGAAAACGCCAAGAACCAGCGCGAAGTGGAAACCCGCCTGAAAGATGCGCTGCGTTATGACCGCGCACGTGTACAAATGGGCAAGATTTCACGCTTCGGCCTGATGGAATTGTCGCGCCAGCGCCTGCGCCCTTCGCTGTCCGAAGGCAGCCATGTGACTTGCCCGCGTTGCAACGGCACCGGCCATATCCGCGATACCGAATCCTCCGCATTGCAAGTCCTGCGCATCATCCAGGAAGAAGCGATGAAGGAAAACTCGGCCGCGATCCACGTACAGGTGCCGGTCGATGTTGCTGCTTTCCTGCTGAATGAAAAACGCGGCGAGATCCTGAAAATAGAAAACCGCCATCGCGTCACTGTGATCCTGATCCCGAACAAGCATCTGGAAACCCCGCACTACAAGCTGGAACGCTTGAAGCACGACGATCCGCGCCTGGAAGAAGCGCACGTCAGCTATGCGATGGCAGAGCAAGCCGATACCGATATCGGCTACAACAAGCGCCAGAAAGAAGACGTCAAGCCGCGCCAGGAAGCCATGGTCAAGAGCATCACTCCTGAACAGGCGCCTATCGTTGAACGCAAGGAAGTGGTCGCGGCAGTACCTGTACCCGCAGCTGGCGCCACTGAATCGCAAGGCTTCTTCGCCAAGCTGTTTAGCTTCTTCCGTGCCAAACCTGAGACTCCGGCAGCCGTTGCGGAACCGGTGAAAAAAGAGAAATCTGCACAGGCGCAGGAGCGCGGCGACAAGAATGGCCGCGGCCAACGCAATCGCGGCCGCAATAGCCGAGGCGGACGCGGCGATCGTGAAGAGCGCGAAGAACGTCCGGCAACCGCCGGCGGCAATCGCGCAGATCGCGGTGAGCGCAACGAACGCGCGGATCGCAGCGACAAGGAAGAGCAAGCCAAGCCGGTTCAAGTTGCCGAGCAAACTCCTCGCCAACCCAAGCAACCTCGACCGCCGCGTGAAGAACGTGAAGGCCAGGGGCAGCAGGAAGGCCGTCGTGAGCGCCAGCAACGCCAGCGCGAAGAACGTAAGGAAAACACCGCTGCAGAAGCCAAACCCGAAGAAGTTTTGCTGAAAACTACTGTCCCGCCAGTAGACTCCGCTGCCGACCAGGCAGACGGCGTTGAAAATCTGGCAGTAGGCGCAGAAAACGAAACCGGGGAAGCAGGCGAAGAACGCCGCCGTCGCCGTCGTCGCGGTGGCCGTAACCGTAACCGTCGCGATCGCGATGGGACAGAAACCGGCGACAACGCGGCAGAAGGCGCCGATCAAGGTGAACAGACTGCGGCATTTGTGCCGGTAGCAGAAGCAGCGCAGTTCGTGGCCAATCCGGTCGTAGCCGCTGCACCAGTTGTCACAGCGGAAGCAGAGCCTGCCATCCTGACTGCGCCAGTTGTTCCGGCAGCGCCGCCGGTGGTTGAAACGATAGCCGCTATTGCTGAACCGGTCGCTGCCCCCGCTCCGGTAGCTGAGCCGGTTG
>Ga0210384_10001487_pt1 | contig 31720 bp, 21 predicted proteins | sample IncBWH2MmetaG_FD_160574 | JGI IMG/M metagenome (GOLD analysis project Ga0210384, IMG submission 160574) | Forest soil microbial communities from Barre Woods Harvard Forest LTER site, Petersham, Massachusetts, United States - Inc-BW-H-2-M | ecosystem: Environmental > Terrestrial > Soil >...
GCGCCGCGTCTTCCTCGTGTACTGCTCAAAACCAGTCATCATCGCTAGAGTCCTCTGTTTCATTTCTCAGAACACTCTAACTTGACCGACTGTGAAAAGCAGAGAGCTTAATCAGAGTCTCCCTAGGTTATCCCCGCCGTATGCCAGCAATAATGTGTGACTCTCGATCGAGAGAGGCGTTCACGCTATTCCACCAAGAGTTGGTATCGAGCAATATAGACGGGCTGATTTTCTTTGATACCGTTCCGGGCCCCTCAGTAACCGGCGCGCGTCAGGTAGCTCCAAAGTTATACACCGCTCCGTACAATGGTATCCCTGCATGGAATTCTTTCTGTCCTTGACTGCACTCCTTATCGCATTCGCAGCAGGGACAGGAATGGTCTTGCTGCTGGCTCCGTCAAGGTGGAGGGAAAGTTCGTGCGGATTTGCGGGCACAGCGCTCGTTGTGGGCGCTGGCACCGTTTCACTGAAATTGTTTTGCCTTGGCTTCATCGTTCAAGGTGGCACTTTTGCATTCGAGTACGAGTACCTCTAGCAGTCCAGCGTGCTAAGCTTAAATACGACTAAAAAACATCGAATGAGCCGAGGAAAAGAAACTTCACAACGTTATTTTCTCGTAGGCGGCGCCGGATTTATTGGTAGCCACTTCACTGATCGGCTATTGGCCGATCCTTCCGTGACGGCGGTGACTCTGTATGACAATTTCTCCTCCGGTCGGGAATGGCACTACGAACAGCATCACAGCGATGCGCGATTCCAAGTAGTTCGCGGCGATGTTAAAGACCTCGATCGGCTGACCGCGGCGATGCAAGGTCACGACGTTGTCATCCATCTCGCCTCGAATCCCGACATTGCGCGCGCCGCCACCGAGCCCGATATCGACTTCCGCGAAGGTACCTATCTCACGAATAACGTTGTCGAGGCGATGCGCCGGTCGGGAACCACAACGATCCTCTACGCTTCGGGCAGTGGGGTTTACGGTGACTTGGGCGAAGAGGAGGCCAACGAAGATTATGGTCCGCTGATTCCTATCTCCACCTATGGGGCCAGTAAACTGGCGGGAGAAGCCCTGATTGCGTCTTACTGCCATATGTTCGATTTTACGGGCCTCATTTTCCGCTTTGGGAATGTGGTCGGGCCTCGTCAAACGCACGGCGTGGGCTTCGATTTCCTCCGCCAACTGCTGAAAAATCCGCGTAGGCTGCGCATTCTAGGTGATGGCACACAGAGCAAATCGTACATTCATGTGCGGGACGTCGTGGATGCAGTCCTGTTAGCCCCCCGGCGCTCTGATGTTGGCTTTGCCACTTACAACGTGGCCACTGGCGACTACATCACTGTGACGGAGATCGCAAAATTGGCGGTAGAGTGCGTGGGACTAGATCAGGACGAAGTACAGTTCGAGTACAGTGGCGGGAATCGTGGATGGAAGGGTGATATTCCGATCGTGAGGCTCAACACCGACCGTATTCGCCGTCTCGGCTGGACCTGTCGCTCGGGCTCGCGAGCGGCGTTGCGCGATTCAATGCTGGCCATGCTGCCCGATGCAAAAGCCGCGCGGTTGTGAGGGAATCTGGAGGAATATGGCGTCATCTGCTCGCGACGATTGGGATCGCCACTGGGGTGAGTACAGTCAGGCCGCCCAACAGAATCCTGCCCAGGAGTACCGCCGAAGGGTAATGTTTTCATTGCTGCGGCTGGATAACTCTGGGACGGGCGTCCGACTGCTCGATATCGGTAGTGGCCAGGGGGACATGGCTGCGGCGGTTCGCGCCGCCTTCCCCAGAGCTGAAATAGTCGGACTTGAACTGAGTCAATCAGGCGTGGAAATCTCCCGCCAGAAGGTCCCGGATGCGCGCTTCGTGCAGTGCAATCTGCTGGAGCAGGTTGCACCGCCCCAAGAGCTGCGTGGTTGGGCGACACACGCTGTGTGTTCGGAGGTCATCGAACACGTAGATGATCCGAGTCAGTTGCTGCGGAGTGCTCGCCAGTACATGGGTCCCGGGTGCAGATTGGTGGTCACGGCTCCTGGCGGTCCTATGTCTGCCTTCGACAAACACATAGGACATCGCAAACATTTCCGCCCGTCCGAAATTGAACTGCTGTTTCGCGAGGCAGGATACCTGCCAGAGCGAGTCACAGGGGCGGGTTTTCCATTTTTTAATCTCTACCGTTGCCTCATTGTGCTACGCGGGCAAAAGCTGATCGAAGACGTGAGCGCACGACAGAAGTCCCCCGCCTCGCCGTACGCGCGGATGACAATGGCCGTATTTCACCGATTGTTTCGCCTGAACCTCAACTCTTCCCCGTGGGGATGGCAAATGGTTGGAAAGGCTCAAGCACCGGATTCAAGTGCTTCGTAACATTTTGGGAAAGTTCACCCCAGCACGGCGGACGGCAACTCTCTTATTCTTCGGCTTGTCCGGATTTTATTTGTCGTGGTCTCCAGCCAGCATTGCGGGCCAGGGTTACACGGGTGAAGAGATAAATTCAGGCCTACGCATGCTCGAAGTCGTGAATGCGTGGATGAAGGGCCGTCCGATTCCACCCATGGTATGGTCACGCCACGGGCCGATTCCAGTCCTTTTCGACCTTCCATTTATCAAGTTGGGGAAGATTTTTGTGTCGCCCGACTTCATGCTCTCTTTTCAGCCGGTACTGCTGACTGCGGCGATCTTGGCTGTCCTGTACCTCTGGCTTCGAACGTTGTGTTCGCCGGGAATGAGCCTTCTGCTGACCATGTCGGGAGCCTTAGGCACCATGCTGTGGCCTTATGCGTATATAAGCCTGGAAACCAAGCAAACTCTTTTCATACTCCTCGCGGGGTATTTGGTGCTTACTCCCGGAAAGATGCGCAAGTGGACGCGAGTGCTGTTCTTCGCTGCCATCAGCGGGCTTGCGGTCACCGTTAAGTCTACGGGGATCGTCCTGGTTCCAGCGACTGCGTACCTGGTGTACGTTCAATTCCAGGATGATTGGAGGTCACGCCGGGCCCAACTCTTAACTGTGCTTCTTGTAGTGGGAGCGATTTGGGCAATGGGAGCCATCAGCCGAAATTACTATTGGGCTCCCAAAGGTGGCGGCTTCAGTAATTTGCGCACATGGTTGACCGATTCTCCGCTTCAACTGTTCACTAACGTGATCGGGCTCTTCGGCTCGCCCACAAAGGGTTTGTTCGTCTACGCTCCAATCCTGCTGGCGACTCTCTATGCTGTCCCAAAAGCATTCCGAACACATCGACCGACGGTGATCTATACGCTTCTCGTTGTGGGAGGAACTCTAGCGCTGCTTGCGCCATTGACGACCCCGGTGGACGAAACCTGGGGCCCCCGTTACTTCCATACCTCTGTTCCGCTCCTAATCGTCTGTCTTGGCGCCGCCTGGCCTCGCTTCCGATGGCGGAGAGACATTCCCTTACTAGCTCTGGCCGTGCTCGGGCTATTTATCTCGTTCTTAGGCGCGTTTTATTATTACGGCTTGCAAGACTTCGCGGCCGCCCGAGCAGGCCAAAATACGATTGAGTGGATCACTGGAGACGCGGACTGGAACCATGTGACCTTCAATGCGCGTCTGTTCCGAATATGGATGGAAGGTGGGACCGGACCAGTGTTGTGGACTCCCAAGCACACTTGGGTGTGGCGGCCCCCGGCAGGGGCGCAGGAGTGGAAAAGCATGGACCTGCGGGATTTTTGTCAGCCGCAGTCGTTTATGGTGCGTTTCTGGGGCGTCCCGAAGAGTGGCGTCGTCCAAACGATTTTCCGAATGTATCTAACATCGCTTCTTCTGGGACTAGTGTTCCTGACCTGGGTTGTGGTGAGAACACTGATGGAAGATCGAAGCGCCCCGGTCGGTGAACTTGTAGCCGTGGCCGGCGGCACTGGCAATCCGTGACGGCCGGGTACAGATGGCTTTTCAGTAATTCTGCCGCCCGGTCTAAGGGACAGCTGCGAGCTTGTCGGCGCGTATCCCAGCCAGTATCTCTGTTAGGGATCTATCAACCGCGTCAGGACTCCACTCCCGCTCAACGAGGTTTCTGGCATTTTGTGCAACGGAGTCCCAAAGTTCGGGATTCTGGTGAAGTTGGACGATTCGTCTTGCAAAATCTTCCGGAGTATCAGCGATTAAAGCGTCGACCCCGTCTTGAAGTCCCATGCCCTCGGCCCCGATCGTGGTGGTGACAACAGGGATTCCCCAGGCCATCGCTTCGCCGATCTTGCCTTTCATCCCTGATCCAAATCGCAGGGGAGCCACCGATACCAGGGCCGACTCCAGGTAAGGGACGAGATGGCGCACGTAGCCCGTGACAACAACATTCGCAGAAGCAAGCGCAACGATTTCAGGCGGCGGCGCATTGCCGACTACCCAAAGTTTTGTATCCGGCAGCCGCTGCTGCACCAGGGGGAAGATTTCACGGCAGAAGTACAAAACCCCGTCCACATTGGGTGTGTGTGAGAAACCGCCTACGAAAAGCATATTCCGTCTACCGGCTCGAGGCACAATGTTGGGTGGGAGGGCATGAATGTTAGAAACAACTGAGATGTTGAGTTGAGGGTCTTCTCTGAGGAGAGCCTGCTTGTCGTCTGCAGTCACAGTCAGGATCAGGTCAGCTTGTTTGTAGATCGCGAGTTCGCGCCTCTTGGTCTCTTGCGCCTTCCGCAGTAGGCGCGCATCATTCGCGGTTATGGCCTCCCGCATCTCCCGCAGAAAATGCACATCAAAAGTATCTATGATGATTGGGGTCCCAGGAGAATACTCGCGGACGATGCCTAAGTATTGCTCAGCTATACCGAATAACTCACAGAAGACGAGCTTAAAATCGTTGTGCCGCAGGACGGCTCCCATATCGAGATCATAGTTGTTCACAGCTTTGGCATAGCCGGGATAAAAGACCGTAATTCCGTAACGCTCCAGGGGCTTAACGTATTCTTGCAGAGCATAGGCGCCCACGTAGGCGAACACAACATGATAATGGCGAGTCAGAAGAAGAAGGAACTCAAGCAAGCGAGTTCCTCCGGAGGAGCGGTCTTGCGCAGGGACGATGTTGTCGATGACGAGGACCTTCTCCCGTGGATTGACCGAAACGGCTTCCCAAAAGTTCTTTTGCTGCCGCTTTAACGGCTCCGCCCATTTTTCAAGGAACTTAGTTCGGTTCGCTTCCATCCGCTCGAAAGCGGTCCCTCCTGAGGTCGAGTACTCATGGTGAATCACGGTACTGCGCGGCTCGTATAACACTTTGAATCCGGCTTCGCGGGCAGCGAATGCCACATCAGTATCTTCGTAATAGGCAGGAGAATACCGCGCATCGAATCCCCCAATGCAATCCAGGACTTTGCGCTTGGCGTACAAACATGCAGCCGAGCAGTAATCGACTTCACGCAGTTGGTTAAATGTTGGGTCGCCCTGATCGGCATACCTGCCATAGGCCCGGGCGCTGCCATCCTGAAAAACCTGGCTTCCTGCTTCCTGCAAACGGCCATCTTTGTAAATCAGCTTCGGCCCGACCAGGCCAATATTGTCCGCTCGGTAGGCAGTCTCCACTAACCGCTCGAGCCAACCATCGGTCACTTCGGTGTCGTTATTGAGGAATACGACATCCCATTTGGGATAGCGCCGGATAATCGTATTATTGGCGTCGATGAAACCGACGTTCTCACCGCCAAGAATCGCGTCTACGTGAGGTGCGAGCGATTGGAGATATTCTCTGGATCCGTCCGTAGAGCCCTGTTCGTAGACACAGATTCTGTACCTCTCATATCTAGTGTTCGCAAAAATGCTCCCAATACAAGAACGCAGCAGGTTGACCCGATTCCAGTTCGGGATGGCAATCACTACCGGCGGCTGGTCCGTGCTGCCGGACCATTCCACTGGGGGCTCTATCACCGACTCTGCTTCTGTTTTACTTCCCGCGACGCAGAGGCGAGAGATTCCCGTTGGCACTGGCGCCGGCTTGGCCTGTGGTTGAGCCGCGCCCGAGGGACGGGCAAGAATGCGGTTAGCGATTTGCCTGCAGACACGCTCCCGGAAACTTCCCGGCGGCAGAAACCTATCTTTCACGCGCTTGTAGCGTTCTAAATAGTAGGTTAGCGTCTCGTTAGCAATTCGCGCTTGCGTAGCAGAAGCCTCGACATCGCTCAGCCGTTGTCGGAGGGAATCAATCTCGTTCTCTTTCTTCCGAAGTTGAATTTCTAATTCAACCAACCGGCCTTCGGGTTCCTTGGTGAGTTCCTGGGGCTGCAATTGAAGTCGCGATTGTTCTGCCGTACCGCCCGGGTCGTGGTACCGCGCACCTTCTGAGGAGCGGATGTCGCTCATATCCTGCTGCAAGTCAGCCTCGTTGGAGTCCATCTCGTGCGTATAGTCTTCGTCGTTTCCGGCCAACTGTGGTTCCTTTGCGACGCGGACGAGTATTTGGCCAGCGTATCCGGGTCAGTTCACTATTATGCATGAGTGAAACACGGTTACAAAATTTATGGAGCAAGAACATTCCGTTAGATAATGAGCCGTAGAACTAGCCGAAATTCGCCGAGCTTGTGCAGTCGTGGCCATTGGCGCCGGTCAACTAATACAATTGGGAAGTCAATTTCGAGGGAAAGGATTTATGCAAGTTCGCGGATCCTCAGGGACACTCGAAGAATGGATTAGTAAAAGAATAAAGGAAGAGCCTTATTGGTTTCATCGGATGGAGCTTCCCGGAGGAATCATTACACCGGGTTGGAGCGATCCAAAGGTCGATAAGCTTCCTTATTTTGGGCTGCCTGAAAGCATGGCTGGGATGCGAGTGTTGGATATCGGTCATGCGGAGGGCTTCTTTTCCTTTGAGGCAGAGCGTAGAGGCGCAGGGGAGATCATCGGGATCGAAAACTATCCGCCCATGGCGCGCAAATTCGAGATTTGCCGGGCCGCTTTGGATTCTCGCGCACGTTCGTACTTGGCAAGTGTGTACGATGTCAATCCGAAGACATTCGGTACCTTTGACCTGGTCATGTTTTTTGGCGTGTTATATCACCTGCGGCATCCACTTCTGGCACTGCAAAAGATCCACTCGGTGTGTACCGGGACACTGTTGATGCAGACAGCTACCTGCGGCATCGAAAATGACACGCCGCTGGCCGAATTTCATCCATTTGGCATTCAGAGTGGTCCTGCGGAGCATCCTTTACATGATCCGACATGCTTTTGGTTTCCCAATACCGCCTGTTGCAAGGCGATGCTTCAACACGTCGGATTCAAGAACGTGGAGGAGGAAGTGCCGAAGGCTTCGATGGCGGGACGGGTCCGATCAATGTTTCAGTCTGGCTCATCCAAGAGTAAAGGGAAGAGTGCAGTTTTCCGTGCTCAAGCAGCTGAGCAGGTGAAGGGCCGACGTCCATCGGAAGAATCCGCACCATGGTCTTAGCGGCAAAAATTGTCTGCGTGGGCCAAAGAGCTCCACATTGACTCATTCTGGTGATAACGCTATAAGGACTGATGTTGCCGGTGCTATGGTTGCATCTGCGCTCAGACCGAATCTTAAGGTTTTTCTCCATTTAGATGGATTTCGGCGGAAAAGCAGCGGATGAACAATAACGCTCGAAGCGCAGATATCTACGATTCGCCCTTGGATCTCAATAATGCGAACGATCCGCGTGCGCTAGCCTTACGACTGATTCCGTCTGGCAAAGCCGTACTGGAACTGGGCCCAGCCACGGGGCGAGTGACACGGGTTCTCAGCGAGCGGGGGTGCCAGGTCGTTACCGTGGAGAGAGATCGCGCCATGGCTCCCAACCTGGAGCCCTACTGTTCTCGTGTCATCGTGGGCGACGTCGAGCGGCTTTCGCTGCAAGAGGTTTTCGGGGAACAGCGTTTCGATGTAATTCTGGCTGGCGATTTTCTTGAACACCTGGCCCATCCGCTTGAGCTGCTGCAGGAGCTGAAGCGATTCCTATCCGAGGAGGGCTACATAGTCGCTTCTATCCCTAACATTGCGCACGGGAGTGTCCGACTGTCTCTGCTGCAAGGAAAATTTGAATACAAAGACATTGGCATCCTCGATCAAACTCATCTCCGATTTTTCACACTTGAGAGCATTCTCCGCTTATTTACCGATGCAGGCTTCGCGATTGTCGATGTGCAAAGGGTCCGTCAGGATCCCTACAAAGAGCCTTACATCGATCGCCCACAGACTGACCAGCCAGAAGTGCGTCCGGAACTGAAGAGGCTCATCGAGGATGATCCGGACGCTGCCACTGTGCAGTTTGTAGTCAAAGCGTTCCCAGTAAACCTACCGGCTGCTCAGCTGCATACGTTGCAAACATTGCAGGCGCAGATTCAAGAAAAAGAAAAGATGGTGCTCAACCAGGAAAAGATACTCACAGACATGCGCAATACCATTGAGGAGAGAGACCATACGGTTTCGAGCCTCAAGGATCAAATTCAAACTCTACAGAGCCACATCGAGCAAGCCGACGGGACGCTTCGCGAGCGAGAAAGCGCAATTCGAGAGCTTCATGCAAGCAATGAACAGCTCACTGACTGGCTGACGAAATATAAGAAGGCAAAAGAGAAGTTGCTACCTACAGGGAGCTTGCGAGACCGAGTTGCCAGAAAACTTGCCGGTGGCTTGCTGACCAATTCCGCTCCACCGCGGAAGCCGCATTCTGAAGCCGAACCCGACGTTCGGCGCTGACAAGCAAAGCACTGCCGCGATCCGCCCCATCTAAATTCTGGAAAGCTGCTGCTTTTCAAACACCCGAAATGTGCTCCTGTCCCACTGGTGCGGTGTTGTTGTCTGCATGGTTGCAAATCTTCACTATTGCGGAGCAGCCATTCGATTCATCTAGTTCGTCAAACCACACGACCAGTTCTTGAAGCATGGTGATTGTGAGTCTCACTTCTCCCTCAATTTCTGGCGCCTGAACCTCGATCCGGCAACGGATGGACTCTCCGGGGGGTAGGGTTTTAGGGAGACGCGTCCTGATTCCCTCCAGGTGGGGAAATTCGGGGGATTTCGCGGTTCGCCGCCACTTATAGGAGATAAATACAGGATAGGGCAACTCCGAGCACAAGAAACCGCCGCCGACATTGGTTACGGTGCAATCGACCAGTGTCAATTTTCCAGCTACGAAACGGAGGGGCATATCCGCCTGTACGCGGATCCTGCATTCGCTCAGGGTCAGCCTGTCACCGACAGCCCATAGTCTTGTCGGCTCGAGTCCGATGTCGCGGAACATCTGGAGTTGGTCGGTCTCGCTAACGCGTAGCGGATTGGTACGAAAGCCGGTTTTAGCAGCCTGAGCTAAAGAACGGGGCACGACGGCAATCTCAGAAACCTCGCGGAACGGCACCCCGAACCGAGCTACTAGGCTGAGGTCAGAGCGTCGAAGGACGGCGAACGAGCCAAGAAGGTCCTTGTCTGTTTCACGCCGCTGGATGCTCTCACCAACGATGAGATAGTCGTCAGTGACCGCGAGACCGCGAGTGAACGCACGCAGTTCCGCTCGGTTGACTTTCCGGCCGGTGGAAGCATCGAACTGTACCACCGCATTCCGAAGTGAATCGCAGACCGTCCAAAGACCGTCGACGCGGACTGGACTGTGAGGCGCACAAAGGCCCTCTGCAACCGTCCGCCCGGATTCCAATTCAAACAGGAATCCATCTCCTTGCGAAAGGCGGTCCTTGTAGCCGCGGTAATGCGGATACTTGCCAAATGCGCAGGTGTAAAGCTGGTCGTCATAAAGGCATATACCGTTCAAATGCCACGAATCGTCTTCGCCCGGGGCTCGCCAGCGGCGTACGATTTCGCCTGCCAGCGTGATCCACACGATGCTGTTATTTCCGGTGGAGGAGATGACGAGATGCTCCTTGTCCCAAACCAGATAGTGAGCGTCCGATAGTTCATCCACACGCAAGTAGTGTGTAATGCCACGGCCGTCATAAATCAGTATTTCGCCCGTGCCCGTCGATATAGGAGTCGAAAGAATGCGCGCTAGCCGACCGCGGCGGACCGCCAGGCCGGCAGTGCTGACCCGATCGATCGTTTGTATGGCGATGCCGTCAAAAAGACATAGTCCCCCGCCCGTATCACCGATGCCGGAGCCACTAATGAGCAATACGAAATCCGATTCGCCCGAACAGGCCAGTCGTACCGGAGTTACTGCAGTCGCTCGAGGAACTTCACGGCGATCGGGAAGTTTACCGGGATTCGCTTTTGACTTTCCAAAACGAAGAAAATTGAACACGCGCCGTGTTTACCTTGAGTTTCGTGCCAAGAGATTTACTCCGGGCTATCCTATGACCAATTTACTCGCTGATTTTAAGATTCTGCCACTTTCAGGCGGCGTCCGCGGAGGTGTGAATAGTTCATCTCCAGATCGCGTTGGGTAGCCGCCAAGTATGAGCAGAGTGCAAGTTTAATGCAAACTTTGCTCCGTGATACAAATTTGTCGAGCCTCCTGCAAGGCCGGCAATTGGGGATAGGGAGGAGGTAGCGGGAATTGCTAGGGAGGAGACCTGACTTATGTACTCCGACAGACGTCTCTTCCATACTCATTTCGATTGTTTGGATCACGTACAGCCACGCTACCGAGGCTGGCGATTAATGAGGTGGCGCGACCATGACCATCTTGAATGGAAAGGTCGATGTAAAGGGTGTCCCAACCCCAGACACCTGCGACAACGCGCCTGTGCTCGGATCGATTGTGTAGTCGACAAGCTGTAACTCGGAGACGCCGCCTATCCCAATCAGAAACTTTCCCTGCGTCGGTTCAACCACGTTATAACCGGAGGAGGCTGCGAACGGTGAGCCTGGGACGTTCGTGAGATTCCCACTTGAGGGATCAACCGCGCCAGCATAGATACCCTTGGCATTGACATAGCCGAAGCCATCGTCTGGAGTGAAGGTAATCGAATAAGGGATGCAGAGGGGAGGCCCGAAAGAAGTAGTGACCTGTGTCACTAAACCGGTATTGGGATCAATGGTCCAGATAAAGAAATGTCCTCCGCAATCTTGAATCGTGAACGGAGAACCCAACTGATAGAGTGCACGACCGAGGGGATCGCTGACTAGAGTACTATTGGGCTCCCAGGCAGGCAACGAATTGAGGAGGGTTAGCGAGCCATCATTCTGGTTGACCGAATAAATGAGCATTTGACCGTTGAGATCGCTGTTAGTTGCCGTATACGCGAAATCTCCTGGCGGCGCTATTACAAATGGCCCTGATGGCAACTGAGGGGAACACAGAGACTGCGTCAAATGTCCTGTTGCCGGGTCGATAACATACGCCTGGATGCAGCCTTGTTGTGTAACATACAGGAACTTGCCGGCTGGGTGAACCGCCAGGTTCAACTGCACCGTTCCGGAAAGAGGAGAGATGGTTTGTACCGCAGCCAGCGAACCGGTTGCGGGATCAACCTTGAAGCTCGACAGTGTGCGTGCTCCCAAAGTGGTGCCATCCGACGTGAGAGCGAAGATGAAAGCGCCGCCTGGCTCAGAAGCAACCGCGATGTCCAGGGGCGGATTGGGTAGGCTGGTCGGCGCGCCTGGCACTGCTGTTATGGCTCCGGTGTTGGCATCGACGGCAAATCCCGCGATGTCGTTCGGGGGAAAGTTCGTAACACCGTCCGTATACCCGGAAGGAACATACGCGTACACGGGATTCGCGACCGATACAGAGACCGGAAAGCTGTGCGACAGGGTCCCCGCCGCACCTTGAAAAGAGATCTGCTGCAGGTTAGGTTGCATACCATTCGTCGCGCTGAATACGACTGTCTGGCTGGCGCCTACGTTCACCGTAAAAGGAGAGTTGGGAGTTGTGCTCACCCCCGAAGGCAATCCGGTCACCGAAATGGTCACTGGCGGGTTGAAACCGTTGAGCGCCTTTACGGAGAGCTGCAAGCTCGAGCTGCCAGCGCCGATCGGCACAAAGATGGACGACGGAGATACATTTAACGCAAAGTCGGCCCGCGGAGGCGTTGTCATCGAGGGGTAGGAGCCACCACAGCCGCTGAAGATCGTCAGGCCGAGAAACAAAGCAAATGTCTTGGGAAACCGTGCTCGTTTTCTCATCAAGCTTCCGAGGACTCAGGACTCTTAGCCGCTAAGCATTATCAGCAACCAGGATTGTACCCGTGTTCGCCAAGTTCTCAAGGCAATTCGCCGAGATACGGTTGCGGCCCGACTTTTATTCACGTCTTTTGCCTTTGCCAAGAGGGATGGAGTGGCAGACTCTTCCTGCCGCAACTGGGAAGGTTCTCTCAGTAGAGGCGTTCCCTTGGGCGCATGGTTCCGAACGAACCGATATTTGCCAGACTAAAGGTAAAGCGGTACACGTTTTCATTTCGAATTGAGCCAATTTTGACCCTTGCATACTCTGCGGTTATGCCGCAGCAGTCCCAGTTATATGTGCCCTGAAAAGATGAGACTTGCAGCTCTCCAGCGTTGAGATCGAAACCAAAACCAGCGGCTCCGGAGAGGCCCCGCTTGTTGGTATTCCCGTACTTTGCCAGAGTGCGGAACTGGTGAAAGCTGGTGGCCGTGTTGTTGGAGGAGAGCATATCTGCGGGGATGTACAAGAAAAAATCGCCGCCAGTGAAACTGATTTGGTCGATGTGGAAATTCACCAGCACACTGCTGGCGTTGATTCGCCCACTCTTGAAATCGTAGTCGAGATCCCATTCCGCATCGACGTTCGAGTCCGGCTCGACGCGGAGGCGAGACACCAGCGGGGAAAGGTGGCGGGGACTGGTCAGAAACGCAATGGCCGTGAAGTCTGCCGTGGTCGTGAAGACGTTCCGCGTTCCACTGACCAGGGCCCCGCCAAAGGTGGTATCTAAGAAATACTTCTGCGTCAACTCCCAGCTTACGAGCTCGTGGGCAGCGGGCACTGCCGGACAGTCGACGGCTCTTGGCTGCTGAATGTCGGGTTCTTGGTCGAACGGATCCCAAACTGTCTGTAGAGGACGCGCATGATCGGGCAAGGGCAACGTGGCTGTGCCGCAGCCCGGCTTGGTGGACGAACTGCGTTTGCCGAACAGGCGAGTGACGGCGCCATACTCGACTTCGTTAGTGTTCGTAAGAATGTCGCGCTCGTCAAAGCGCAGAATCCTGGGAAAGTTGTCCACTCCGGTGACGCGGCGATATACAACCCGAGGCTCGATGACATTTTTCAGCTTGCGGCCGAAAAGTTCGCGATCGAAGACGCGCTGCAGGGCCGGCGGCCGCAATTCAACCGAGGTTTCTATCGCTCTGCGGTTGATGGGGTCACCAGAAGCCACCGCTAAACCATTGACTGGCACGAGTTGCTGGCTGTACACGGTGTCGCGAACCGCGACCTCCGGACGCAGGGACCATCCCCGAAAGAGTACGGGCAAAGACAAGCTTGGATTGATATCGAATCGTCCCACAAGACTGGCCGTGCGAAACGTGGACTCGCTGCGAGACACACCCTCACCTGCCGCTTCGAAGTTCCAGTAGAAAGGCGAGTTACCCAGCTCCCGGTCCACACTGGAAAGATCAAAGCTTGGCGTGTGCAAAATAGTTATCAGGTTACCGGTATTGGTGCCTTGAAAATCCTGGTAGCGCTGAACGAAGACGTTGAAAGATGTGCCATTCGTGGTGTTCGACAAGAAGCCCTGAGACCTCACTTCCGAGTTCACCGCCTGATTAAAAACTTCGTAAAACGCCAATCTAAATAGGAACGAGCTCAGGTAGTCCACGTCACCAACCAGGCGAAAGTTGTGGGGCAAGCGGTCCGCGCCGATGACTCGGACTTCCTCGCCTCCTTGATTGACCTTGGGGGTGCCAATTCCCCGGTCCATCACCCCGAAGTAGGTAAGGCGGAGATAAGAATTGTCGCTGGGGCGGGCCCGGAAAATGCCATGCTGCGCCCATCCGCGGCTGGAGAAGTACTCCGCGCCAATCTCGGCGTCCATGCTGCGATTGATGGCCCAGTAAAAAGACTCGCCCAAGATTGTGCCCTTGGTGGAAGAGCGCCCAAAATTGGGCGTGAGCAGTCCGGACTGTCGCTCGCGCCCAAGTGGATGGGTCGCAAAAGGAAAATAAAATATGGGGAGACCTCGAATCCGGAAGGTGCTGAAATATATCAGCGCGTTATCGCCGGGGGTCACGACGGCACGATGCATGTCGAACTGCCATTTGGGATGGGGCAATTTGCAGGTCGTTACTGTGCCATTGTGGACGACGTAATGGTCGGGATCGAGTTTGTCTACGATTTTGCCGGTAAACGCAAACGGGTTTGAGGAGGTCAGAAGGAGCCGGGGCCTTTGCCGGTAGCCAATTGTGCCCACCACATCATAAAACCGACCCTTGTCGGTGCGAACGTTGTAAGTCCCGTGACTGGCCTCAACGTGTTCGTTGTTGGGGCCACCGTCAAGAACAACATGGCCTTCAAGTGTCACGTTGTCAGTATCTTCGTTGTAGGTGGCCTCGTCCGCCCACATTGTCAAGCCATGGTAGTCAATTCTACCTCGGACGTGCAATTTGAAGATTGAGCCAATTTTCTCCTGTTGGATGGCGCAGATGGTCACATCGTCTTTAGATGTGTGTGCGACGGGTGGACAACGCAACTGCGTGGTTGCTGAGAGGTGAGCGGAAAACAGATGACCCAGAAACGCCGCTGCGACAAGGAACCGTGTGCGGGAGATCATCAAGCGCGCCGGAACGTCACTGGTCAGAAAACTTTACAATCGTAGCACGACCAACCAGTTTCCAGCGGGGGACGAACCGCATTCAAATCCTTCAATCGCTGGGAGGGATCTCCGTCACGCGAAGCCGACTTGTATCCCCCTACGTCGACAAGCTAATTGTGATTGTTGCGAATGGAAATCCCCGGCGTGAGCGAGTCCCGCAGGAAGCTGCGATCGAGAATTGCTCTCCGAAACCTGGCGCGGACGCAGTCCGAAAATGTCCAGCTTCTCGCCAAGGATCGACTATCATCGCTTCCAAGGGATATGGATCGATACATTCGCCTTCGCTTTCGCCCACCCTATCACTGGGAAGGTATGTTGGCGTTTCTGTCGGCTCGTGCCACGCCGGGCGTCGAAGTGGTTGAATTTGGCACTTATCGTCGCTCCATTTCTTTGAATGGCCGCCACGGTTATTTTGAGGTCTCGCTTGACGAAGCCAACACCACGCTGGTCGTGCGGCTTCAGTTCGGCGATCCGGGCTCGCTGTTCTTGATTATCGAGCGCATACGCAACATGTTTGATCTGAGTGCTGATTGGTCAGCCATCGTAGGAAGTCTAAGGGCCGACCCCATCTTGGTAGGGCGAGTTGAGGCTGCTCCGGGCCTGCGCGTGCCGGGTTGCTGGGATGGCTTCGAACTCGCGACGCGAGCCATTCTCGGCCAGCAGATCACGGTTAAGGGGGCGACCACCCTTGCAGGCCGGATTGCAAGAACGTTCGGCCAGCCTTTCGCCATTGCAAGCGGACTAACTCATCTTTTTCCTCCGCCTGCGGCCCTCGTGGATGCCAATCTTGCCAGCATTGGCTTACCCAAGGTGCGAGCCGAGACCATTCGGGCTCTGGCGCACGCCGTTTGCGATGGGCGGATCAGATTTGAAGGAATCGTTGACTGCGATGCTTTTCTGGCTAGCCTGTGTGAAATTCCTGGCATCGGCAAATGGACAGCACAGTACGTGGCGATGCGAGCCCTCCGAGAACCCGATGCTTTCCCGTCCGGTGACCTCGGTCTTCTGCGCACTCTGGGATTAGGGACTTCAGGTGAACTTGAGCGGCGCGCCGAGGCGTGGCGACCCTGGCGAGCTTATGCTGCCATGTACCTCTGGAACATTGCGAGTGAACGCAGAGCTCGCGGGGGCCAATTGGTTCCACACCGCATCAAGAGCGCGGTTGTCGAGCGAACTTCTCCCTAGCGCTTGCTAACAAAACCATAAATACATAGATGCCATCAAGCGAACTGTGCCATCGCCTAAATCGACACACAAACTTACCAGCAGAACGGGACTTTGCTGATTCGACTGCGCCGACGCCCGACTTGAGCTGTCGCTGAGACGGTCTGCTGTTGCTCAATTGAGCCGTTGCCCCATTTACGAGGACACCGCCTTTATGGTTTGAGTTTTGAGTTTTCGAGCAGTTAAGTACCGGCCCAATCCCTCCTCCCAGGATGGCATTTCAATGCCAATGCTTCTTAACTTTCTCTTGCTCAGCACTGAATAGGCGGGACGCCGAACCGGACTGGGAAATTCGGCAGTACTGACCGGTTTCAGGTCCACTCGTAAGCCTTCCAGTTCGAAAATCTTGCGGGCAAATTCATACCACGAACATTGCCCTTCTGCGCTCACGTGGTAAAGACCGTAATCCTCCGTGCGTACAAGCTCACTGACGGCATGCGCCAAGTCTCCCGTGAAAGTAGGCGTCAGTACCTGATCATCCACGACTCGAATTGGATTTCTCTCGGCCGCCTTCCTCAACATAGTCTCAACGAAATTGCCGCCTTTCCCGCTGCTCCCGGCCACACCGTAAAGCCCACAGGTACGCACTACTAAGCTGCGTTCCCATGTCAGGCCAACCATGCCTTCCCCGGCTAGCTTCGAGACCCCGTATACATTCAGAGGGCGTGCTAAGTCGGACTCCGTGTACGGTTCTCGCCGGTTGCCATCGAAGACATAGTCCGTGCTGAAGTGAACCAACACAGCGTTGTGGCGTTGACACGCGAGTGCCAGGTTTCTCGGCCCAATTGCATTAACTGCGAAAGACTGCACCGGCTCGTTCTCACACTGCTCGACTTTGTGGAACGCAGCCGTATTTATGACCAAGTCCGCATTCGCGCTCCCGAGCGCGCTGTCTACCTGGTCGCAGAGCGAGACATCAATGTTCCGATGTGTAAGCTGCACCACAGACCAATTCTGAGCAGTGAAGACGAGCGAAAGATCAACACCTAACTGTCCATTAGCTCCGATGATGACAACCTTCATGGCTCTCCTGGATGCGGGGACCTCTTCAACCGTTCTGAACCTTCTCCATTCAATGCTTGAAATGCTCCGATGAGGGTGAGTTCAACTTCGGTCAAGGTCTGCGCTCTGCGGTGCTTGTCCGAGAGCAGCGGACTCTGTGTCGGCCATTTTATCCCAATTGCCGGATCATCCCAGCGAATGCCGGATTCAGCTTTATTGTTGTATAGGCCGCTGCAGTCGTACTGGATCTACGCGCAGTCGGAGAGCACACAGAAACGACCCTGGCGACCTTACGCCGCCATGTACCCCTGGAACATTGCGAGTGAACGCAGAACTCGAGCTGGAGAGGGGGTTCGGTACGGAACCAAGGACAGGGTAGTCGAGCAAACTTCCTCAGCGTGCATCCGCCCGTCATTGGCGAGCCATAGAACAGGAAGGCACGCGGCGTTGATGCCAGGCAAGCGTGCGTTTCCTAGCCATCCATCGGCAATGTTCCCTTGGCGGCCAAGTTCCATTGTTGTCGCATGAAGCTGAACAGTGCGCCGCGCTCTCGAAATGCCTCCGTGCCTCCGTGCTTCGTCACTGAGTACGCTGCCGCGATGTTGGCGAAGGCCAAGCAATCTTCCAGGGTCGCCCCGCGTAGATACGAGTGAACGAACCCGGCGTCAAAGGTGTCCCCGGCACCGACATCATCGACTACCTTGACCGTCGGCGGCGCCAGACTCCACTGCTCGTTGCCGGAGCGGCATATGGTTGATCCTGAACCGCGTTTTACGACCACTACCTTCGAGAGCCCCACAAGGAGATTAAGTGCCTGCGCCAGGTCGTCACTGCGCGCGATCTTTTTCGCCTCGCGGTCATTGGGGAAAAAGATGTCGACGTATTTCAAGACGTCAAGCAAGTCCCGTTCCCAAAGATTTTCTGGATCGTCGTTCGTGTCAAGCGATGTGCTAAGGCCAGCTTCCTTCGCTTGCCGAAACAAATTCAGGATCCGTGGACGAAGGGCCCGGTGCAGATAGAAGGAGGAAAGATGTAAATGACGGGCCTTCCTGACGTAATCCATGTCAATGTCGGAATACTGCATCTCAAACATCGTTCCAGGGTATGTCAAAATGTAACGGTGCTGCGGTTGTGGCAGGACTACTGTGAGCCCAGTAGAGGTCTTGCCCGTTCCACACTTCATGCGGCTGATGTCAACGCCGACGGCGGACAGCCGCTCCGCGGCTATTTTCCCGAGAGGATCCCCGCCAATTTTCGATATAAAACCGACTCGGGTGCCGAGGACACACAAATTGTGTGCGAAGATCGCCGACGAACTGCCCAGCGTGAATGCCAAACCGCTGGCCAAGTGCTCTCGGTCCAGCACCAGGTCCTTGGGCAACCCGTACAGGATGAGATCCAGGTTGAGTTCGCCCACGACGCAGACTTCGATCATTCGAGTAGCCCTTTCACACGTTCTGATGAGGTCACGAATCTTCGGTCAGGAATGAATGCTAATGTTCTGAACGACGCGGCTTATGGCGCCGTTTGGACTTGGACAGTCGGGCCGCAGGTTCCACAGCAAGGAGAAGAATAAACCCAGCAATTGTCCGAAGATCACGTCGAGCGGAGGGCGATAGTCGTCAGCCAAATCCAAGGGCGTGACAGGCGCGAGCGAGTGCTCGGCGAATGAGTTTGTCGCCGAATCCCCTCCCGCGGCGACCACAACCCTGGTCTTGACCAGCCGCTTGTTTCCAACCTCCCGCAGTAACTCCAGCTCATACTCTTGCACACCTCGATGGCCCGAAAGAAAACACACAAAAAGAGTTCCCTGATCCAAGGCTGCCATGGGACCATGGCGCAGGCCCAAAGCAGACTCGGACATGGTCACGACTTTGCCCGCCGTCAACTCCAGCAGCTTGAGGGCAGATTCTTTGGCCACCGCCCTCAGTGGCCCGGAGCCGACAAAACAAGCCTTGCTATACGGCTCCTTGGCAAGTGCCGCCGCGCAATCAGCGGCAATCGGCATAAAACTCTTTCCAGCCTGAACCAATTGTGACAGCACCGCTTCGTACCTTTCGAAATCGTAAGCATGAGCCAAACACTGACCGAAGACGACCATGTTGGAGAAGGAACTCGTCATCGCCAATCCGCGGTCATTCACAGCATCGTCCAAACAAATGCCTAATACCTTGGGATTGCCAGCATGTTCCCGAATCATCCGTCCATTGGCATTGCAGGAAATCACCAGGTGATGGATGTCCGGGCGACTCTCGCAAATCTTTTCTAATACGGCCACGCCTTCCGGACTGTCTCCGGAGCGGGAAAACGAAATCCAAAGATAATTCCTCTTTAGGATGATCAGTTCATCGAGGTGCGTCAGAAGATCGGTGCTCGGCACAGCGGCGACCTCGCACTGCCACGTCTTACGAAGGAGGAGAGCGAGCGAATGTCCGACATAGTCAGAAGATCCGGCGCCCACAAGAAAAATCGTCGGTCTTGAGCCAGGGTTCTCCCCCAAACCAGCAGCTGCCAGAAAATCCTTGATCTCGTCGCGTCTTCTGCCAAACAGCTCGAACGTAGACCACCAGGTATCGGGCTGTTGGGCGATTTCCGCAGGGGTATGCGCCAACCCGCGAGTTGCCTTCTCGCTGTCCGGGAGGCTCAAGATTTCGGAAAGGGCATCCACCTTAAATTAGCTCCTCGATCACAATACCTTCCGTGGCTCCGAAACTGAGTTCAACATCATGGTTCGTACCAAAATACAGCGCCCTTCTGAATCGTGGGCAGTGTGAATGTAAAGCCAGCATCATTGACGATCCCATCTAGCAGTTGTGCCTCTCCTAGAAACGGCAGAAAAAATCCGCGACCTTTCGTAGATCCGGCGATTGTTACTTGTACGCCGATCTGCCCGGCCTGGATTGGATTTACTCCGGCGGTTAGCCCGGCAAAGTTCGCAAAGAACACGTGCGGCTTTCCGTTAACGCGAGCAATCGATGTTGCGATTTGGGGAGAAGCAGTCACGCGGACTGCAGCGCCAGCTTTCAGGCTCTCCAGAAATTCATGTTCTCGATCAGGCGCTGCAGCATCGAAATCCTTTTGCAGGGCCGCGCTATAGTCTTTTCCGGGACATTCATTAAACCTGAATATATTTGCTTTGTCCCCAAGCCCGGAATCGTCTTCTCCCGTAGTCACCAGCACCTTCTTGCTCTCTGCAAATTTCGCCAACCAAGCCTTCTCGCTATCGCTTAGAAGCCGCACATCGGGCAGAATCAGAGTATCTCCCTGGAACTCTGTGAGTGTCCGCGGAGTGACGATCTGAAACTCCAAATGCTTTTGCATAAGCAGAATGAGAATCCCACGATAAGAGGCAATAAATTCTTTGGCAAAGAAGTTGCGACTCTGGGGAGAGAAGTAAACCCCAATGGGAGCGATCGCTGTCCGAGGTGAGTAGAAGGTTTCCTCGTGGGCCTTGATCCAGGAAAAGATCTTCTTGCGGGTGGGCAGATCATTCGACCCGGCCATCGAGTGCCCGGGCGCGTCCCAGAAATTCGCTCCAGCCATTACTTCCGACATCGCGAGATTCATCATCGCCTCGCGGCGATCCACCTTCTCATCGCCATCCCACGAGTAGTTCAGGATCCAGGTCGCCTTGCCTTGGGCGAATGCGCGGAAGGTGTGCATTCCCACCTGGTAACTGAACCAATCCAGCGGAGTTCGGGATGATGCCATGTGATCGCCGGCGCCGAATTCGTATTCATGGGCGATGGCATCATTGACCGGATACAGACTATAAACGTCCGCGCCCACGCGAACCGCCTCCTCCTCGATGCCGGGGTAAATTTCGGGAATCGTTTTGGTGGCTGGATTGACCGACTTCGCGTTTCGGTCAATCTCTTGCAGGAAGTCAGTGATGGTTTCAATTCTGAACTCAATCCATTTGCGAAAATTCGGATCGGATAGCTCGCCCAGTTTCAAATCCTTCTTCGCATCCAACCCGGTCAGTTTGTGAAATGCGGCAACGGTATAGTCATCAAAGCTGGCCCAGGTGTCTTCCCACCCGTCGAAGTGTGTCATCCAGTAAGGAATATCGACGTAGATCCCATCAATGCCGGTCGCGGCGATCTGCCTCACCCTTTCCATATAAGTTTTCCGCCATGCTGGCGCGTAAGGGCTGATCCACACGTCTTCATCACCCTTCGCGATCCAGAAGGCGGTGCCAGCTCCAAAAATCGCGGGCTTTCCGGTGATCGTCCGCTGCAACCAATCCGGATATTCTTTGGCCAGCGTGTGGGGAGTCTTATCCGCATTGGCGGTAATGCACTCGGTTCCCGCGATGTATACGAAAGCTCGGTTGCCCACCGCGTGTGCGGCGTCGGCGAGGGCACGGATTGCCTTCAGCTTCTCCTCGGGATTCACGAAGCTTTCATAACGGCCGGGTATGTCGTTGTCCACCTCAATCCCGAAGACGCCGCTTTCCTGAGCGTCACGCACGATCTGGCCCGCGTTGTTGCTTGTCAGACTGTACGCCCCGATGCGCACATAGTGGGTCCAGTCTTGTTCCACAGCACCTGGAGCCGACCGCAGAGCCGGAGCGAGGAGGAGCAAGGCAACTGTCGCAGCAGGCAGGCCTTTTCTCATCGCGCTAGAACTCAAAGCGCACTCCAAGTTGGCCGTGGCGCGGCGTAGCTCCCATCGCAGTGGAGGTAATCTGTCCGAATGTGGAGTCTCCGAACAGTGTGTCCGGCGGAGCGAATCTAGGCGTGTTGAAAGCGTTGAAGAACTCGCCACGAACCTCAAGTCTCATGCCTTCCCTGGGGACGAACGTCTTTTCGATTGACAGGTCAATGTTGTGGATCCCATCGGTCCTCAGATTTGAAAAATAGCGGGGTGCATTGCCGGCTTGCTCGAAACCGGGATCTGCGAAGCAGTTGGAATTGAAAGTACTCAAGGGGGCTGCAGCGGAGGCGGTCAGAGCGGACTGGTGCGCGCTCACGCCGCTGCTTGGATTGCAAGTGATGTTAGGTCGTTGATTGCCGTCATCGAGGGTCGGCTGCGACATTCCGATGTCGATGGGCTGTCCGCTTTGGAAGGTGAGAATGGTGGCAATCGTCCAACCTCCGACTAGGCCGTCGAGAAAGCGATTCATATTTCGCCCGACCCATCGGCCTCGCCCTATGGGTGAATCTGCAATGATGGCCATTGCCAGGCGATGGGTGGCGTCGTTGGCACTGATCGAGTGCTCCGCTTTCAGATTGTCCAGTTCCTGTGGATTGTCAGAAGCGAGAGAACCTATAAATGCATTGCGACCGGCAGAAGAATCGTCAGTTGCCTTTGAAAATGTGTAGCCGCCCTCAAAGCTGATGTAGTGGCTAGCGCGCTTTTCGAAGCGGACCTGCAATGCGTTGTAGAACGATTCCGCTTCGAGCAGCGGAAGAGCTTCAAAGGGACCGTCAAATTGAGGATATGGCCGCAACATATTGATCTGCGGGATTTGTCCGTTGTTATAGAGCGAGTCGGGCTCGTTAAAAATCGCATTCGGTCCGCTGAACAGCGGCTGAAAAGGATTGTTTACCGTGTTGTGCAGTTGATTGTAGAGATCGAGCGTGTTGAATTGCCGGCGTACGGACGAGGGAATGAAGTTACGGTCGCGCGTGGTTGTTCCGCAGCCACAAATCCCCCCGTTACCTCCCCAGGGCAGATGCGTGCTGTGGTTCGCAGAGTAGTCGGCAGAGACCACCAACTGACCCGGCAGCAGCCGTTGTACTCCCAGACTCCATTGGTAGATGTCGGCGTTTTGCGCGGGAGTGGTGCCCAGGTCGTTGAGGTTAGCAAAGCCCCAGTCAGCCAATGGCCCGTATTTGGTGCCTTGGGGAGCAGGCAATCCCGTGGGAAAGGGATTCTCCAGGGTCGCGAATCGGGTTTGAAAGTTATCCTGGGTGAAGTAGACGACGCCGTCTTTGCGGAAAGCGGTCCCGGGAAACTGAAAATTGGTGGCGACGTTCATTCCGTAGTAGATGCCCACACCACCGCGAACCACGGTGCTCGAAGTCAACTGATAAGCGAATCCGAAACGTGGCGCCCAGTTGTTGCGGTCAATCGGGACGCTGCGATGGTTCGGCGTTGCGAATTCGGTGATTCCCTTCAAAGGTCCAGAAATCAGCGGCAGGCCGGGGACGGTGACACTGCTATTCCCAGAGAAATCGCTGAACTGGAGGCGGTTATTACGCTCCGTGTAAGGCGTGCTCCATTCGTAGCGCAGACCGAGGTTCAGGGTTAGTTTTGGGGTGACTTTCCAGTCATCTTGCGCATAGAAAGCCGTGTCCTTCGACTTATTAAAGACCTCTGGATAAATCGCGATTCCTCCGAAGTCCCCCATGCCCACCAGGATGTCCGCAAACGGATTGCCTTGATCGGGATTGTTCGCGCCGATCACGTTCTCCGTGACATTCTGGGCGAAGTGAAAGGATCCGGTTGGGTATGGGGGTTGCTGAAAATTGTTGAAGAAAAGGCGCTGTTCTCCGCCGAATTTGAAATTGTGTTTGCCATGCACCCACGCCAGCGCAGAAGAGTAGGAGTACAGGGTGTGGGCGAATTTGGTGTCAACGCAGCACTGGTCGAATAGCGAAGTCCAGGGTGAGTCCGTAAGAATGGCTGGCATGCGCGAGATGCCAGGGTTGGCATTGTCCAGCAGTGACGGGAAACCCACCTGTGTGGCAGGCGGATAGGTGGTGAAACCGGGCGCATTCACGCGATCGACAGCAAAACGAGCGCTGAGCAGCACGGTGGGTTTGAGTGTCCTGTCGTATTGCAGACCGCCATTGTTCACGGTCGTGAGCTGGTTGAGGCCGTCATTGAACTCACCATCTCCGAAAACCGTCGGGACGGCATTGGAAGAGTGGGCATGGCTATATCGCCCACCCAGGTGGGTGGAGTTCGAAAGTTGTTCGTCGATCTTCACATCGAATTGCAGAGACTTGGTGCGCGAAATCGTATTATCCCGAAAGTTGTTCGTGCCGTCCGGCCCGCCGGGCTGATTGGGCAAGGGATACAGTGCAAGAATCTTTTGCCCGATGGGGTCCTGAATCTTCGGGTCGATCTTATTGTTGGGAAATGCGGGCCGTACTCCGCTGGGAACACCGCCAGCGGGGACAGGATTGAAGATCAAGTCTTGAACTACATTTCCCGAACTTGGATCGGTAATCAGAGTTTGTGAGAAGTCCCCCTCGCGCTCGGCGGGCGTGGGCACAGTGGCGACAATACCTACTGGGTCGTTTTCCAGGACGCGCTCGATATCGACGAAGAAGAATGTTTTGTTCTTCCGGATCGGTCCTCCCAGTGAAATGCCATACTGATCGCGAGAGTGGTCGGGGCGCGGCAATCCAGCCTGGTTGCTGAAGAAATCATTGGCGTCAAGCCAGCTCCGCTGGCCAAACCACCAGGCACTGCCGTGTAAAGCGTTGGTGCCGCTTTTCAGAGCCATGTTTACGACGGTGCCGCCGTTGCTTCCGAATTCCGCGGAAAAACTATTACTCTGGACTTTAAATTCCTGCACTACCTCGACTGATGGTTCGTAGTACACGTTGGAGTTTCCGCCTTCGCCCTGTTCCGGGGCGCTGATCAGCGCGCCATCGATGCGAATCTCCGCTGTGGCGTTGCGCTGCCCATTGGAAACAAAATTGGTGCCCGAGGGATAGTTGTCCGCCGTTCCCGATCCCGCGGCTTCGCTCACTCCAGCATTCAAAAAAACCAAACCGAAGAAACTACGGTTCAGGAGCGGGATCTCCTTTACGTATTGGTTCGTAACATCCGTCCCCAGAGTCGAGCTTTCGGTGTCCAGCAGCGGCGCCACTTCGATGACTTGCACCTTGGTCGAAGTACTCGCGGGTCGCAAAGTGAAGTTCAGACTTGTCTCCTGACCTACGGCCAAGATCACATCTTTTTTCTCCACGGTTCCAAAGCCGGGTGCTTCCGCCTTAACTACATACGTGGACGGCCGCAGCGCCCGCAGGATATAGTTCCCAGACCCGGCTGTCTTCGCAGTCTGCGATACGTTGGTGCCGACCTCAGTGATCGTAACCGCAGCATTCGCCAGGACGGCTCCAGCTGCATCTGATACGATGCCCCGAATCTGTGCTTGATAACTTGCCTGCCCCAGCAGAGGCTGCTGCAAAAGAAGCAGGAGGCTAATCGTGGAAATCAAGTGAAACCGAACCGGCAGGTTCCGAATACCTGGGACTCGCATTGGGGGCCTCCTGCGGCCAACCGCTAAGTTTCGTATCCTTTCGTTTTAAAGACTTTTACTTTCGTTTACACTGGTCTGTCAAGCGTAAAATGCGGCCCAGCATCCCGGCTGAATGGCTACTTAAGGTCAGTATCCGGCAGCCTGCGGCTTCGAACCGGAGTAAACCTGTGCTGAATGAAGAGCGACGCAGACTAATCGTCGAGATTTTGAATCAGGACGGCCGCGTCCTGGTGGGAGATTTGGCGAAGCAATTCCGCACCTCCCAGGTCACTGTTCGCAAAGACCTGGATATTCTTCAGGGCCAAGGCCGCATCCATCGAACGCACGGGGGTGCGCTGCCGGCGAGGGAGAGCGCCCTGGAAGATCCTACGTTGCGGGAAAAAGAGAAGCTCCATCGCAAGGAAAAGCTGCAAATCGCGGCTGCCGCCGCCCGCATGGTCAAAGAAGGTCAGGTGGTAGTTCTGGATTCCGGAACCACAACCACGGCGATCGCACGGGCTCTGCGTAGATTTGAAAGCCTCACCATTATTACCAACGCGGTCAACATCGCGGCAGAACTTTCCGGTTCTCCCCTTGAGGTAATTCTGACAGGCGGCACTTTGAGGAAAAATTCATTCTCTCTGGTGGGCCCCATCGCGGAAGAGACTCTGCGCCGTCTGAATGCGGATATTCTTTTCCTGGGTGTGGATGGCTTCGATATGCACCACGGACTGAGTACGCCGAACCTGCTAGAAGCCAAAGTCAATCGGGTCATGATGGAAGTGGCCAGGATCGCCGTAGCGGTATGCGACTCCAGCAAGTTCGGGCGGCGCAGCTTATCTTTGATTGCGCCACCATCCGCGGTGCACCGTTTGATCACCGATCGGGGTATCTCCAAGTCGGACCTGGCGGCACTAAAGAAGGCGGGAATCCAAGTAACACTTGTCTAGCTTTACGCAAAAGTCTATTTGCCCTTGCCATGTTCCGCTCCACGAAATTGCCCAAACATTCTCTCCGCGTTCTTGTGGTAAATTTTTTCCAGCACACCATCGGGCAATTCCATGCCGTAGATTTTCCAGCGGCCCTGTCCCGGATATCCCCAATAGTCAAAATACTCATCTCCAGTTTCGAGCCAGCGAAAATGGTTGCGATACATGGCTTCGTCCATACCATTGTCCGTGCCGAACATGATCCGGTCCTGATACTTAAGAAAGAACTCGCGAGCGTGGCGAGGCTGGCGGCCCAGCTCGGCTTCGCGAGCCCCGAATTCCACCATCACATTGGGAAGCGTGTCCAGTAAATGAGAAACATAGTCGAGATTTTCTGGCCAGTTCGCCATGTGCAGAGCAACGAAAGTCGTGTGCGGATGTTTTGCAAACATTCGGTCGCGCGCGGCCAGGGTCGATTCTTTGCTGGGAAATTGTGGGCCATAAAAACTCCAGTCTGGATGCTCCGTCAATTCCTCATAGCGCTCATTGCTGTTGTCCACGGGATGAAAGAAGGCTTCAGGATCGGTGACATGAATCGCAACCGGGATGCTCAGCCGACCGCATTCTTCCCAGATAGGATCTAGCCGCGGATCATCGACCGCAACCAGCTTCCCCGTTTTATCATGGATGTTCAGGCCGAGGTCCTTGAGCTGTTTCAGGCCGCGGGCGCCTCGCGCTACGGCGTCATCGAGCTGGCTTACCATCTCCTGACTAAAATTCGGGTCGTCGATCTTGCTCCAGTCGATCTGGCTAAAGACAATGAAGCGTCCCGGATACGGCTTGACCATCTCGTCGATGACTCGCTGCAATTTATCTCCCCACATGCCAGTTAAGATCACGACGGTCTTCACGTTTGTGTTGTTCATGATCTCGATCACGCGCTCGGGTGGAAGATGCTCCTCAATCCGCATGGCGTCGTTGGTGTGATTGTGTACGTCGATCACGTAGTACTTGGCACGATCCACGCTGTGCGCCTCCGTATGCAGCATGGAAACCGGCTGAAAATCCTTCAGCAGCAGGGTTTTCTTCTGCTCGGCATTCGCTGCAGACTTGTAGCCGATCTGGCTCTGACCTGCAGGCTGCGATGCGTCTTGCGCCGCGGCCGCGGATACGACCGCACGGATGATGATAAGGATGACCAGAAAAAACGACCGGATCGACATCGAATCTCCTCCGCACACTTTGAGACACGGTTGACAAGAGCTTCCGACGAAAGTAAAAGTAAGGAATCGTAATATACCGCAACATAAGGAAGTGTCAACTTCGAGCTACCATGAAGTACACACCATGAGAGGAAGTGTCCAACAATTCGTCCTCACCACCTTGGTGCTGTTGGCGCTCCTTCTCCCGCGCGCCTTCCCCGCGGGAGAAAGTGGCACTAGCTCTGACTCATCCTCTGAGAACCCGCCACCCGCAGCCGGGAACGTTGTTGCGCAGATTGGCAGTCACGAACTGCGGATTGAGTTCGATCGCCATCTGCGTAGCCGCGTGATCGCCCGCTTTGGCAACAGGGAAATCGCGACCGGACCTTTTGCCTGGTCGGAGACCTCCTCCGGGAAGCAGCAAGAATGGCGAGATTTTCCCCTCGTGTCTCAAAGGCAAGAACCCGTTACCGACTCATTCGGAAAAGGTCGGAGGCTTGAACTCACGGGCGAGGCTGCGTCGTTGCGGAAGACCGTATCGGTCACGATCTATGATGACTTCCCATCTATCGCGGTCTTCGACGTGGAGTACACCAATGTTAGTGCTCGCCCGTTGCAAATCCGCGGCTGGAGCAACAACTCCTATCTGATCCAGGCGCCGGACTCTACTTCGGCTCCCGCCTTCTGGTCTTACCAGAGTGGCTCGTACGAGAAGCGGCCCAACTGGATCCTTCCCTTGCGTCCCGGATTCCGGCAGCAAAATTATCTTGGCATGAATGCGAGTGACTATGGCGGAGGCACTCCGGTTGTGGACGTATGGAGCATAGAGTTCGGCCTCGCGGTTGGCCACGTGGAGCCTGTGCCACGGCTCATCTCGCTTCCTGTTGCCATGCCAGACTCGCGTCATGCTCGCGTGGCAGTTCGCTCCACTCGGGAGCAAAGTCTAGAACCGGGAGAGTCCTTTCACACTCTGCGCACCTTCGTTTCCGTGCACCAAGGAGACTACTTCCGCACGCTGACGGAATACCGCCGACTAATGATGCGCCGGGGATTTCAAATGGCCTCTGCGCCCGACAGCGCCTATGGCCCGATCTGGTGCGCCTGGGGGTACGGGCGGACAGTCCAGCTCAAGCAGGTGTATGAGACGCTTCCTACCGTCAAGAAATTGGGATTTGCCTGGGTCACTCTCGACGATGGTTGGCAGAACAACTACGGTGACTGGGCGCTCGACCCCAAAAAGTTTCCCCATGGCGACGCGGATATGAAAGCCCTCGTCGACCGCATTCATCAAGAGGGCTTCAGAGCGCAGCTATGGTGGTCTCCACTGAGTGCCGTTCCGGATTCACAATTGCTTAAGGAGCATCCCGATTTTGTTCTTCTAAACCGCGACGGATCCAAACGAAAGATTTCGTGGTGGAATTCGGTGTACCTTTGCCCTGCCGACCGCCGCGTCATGGAGCAACAGAAAGCCCTAGTTCGAAAGATCCTGGGAGACTGGGGATTCGACGGCCTCAAGCTGGACGGCCAACACATGAACGGCGTGCCCGCCTGCTACAACCCCGCACACCACCACAAGCGCCCGGAGGACTCAGTGGAAGCGCTGCCCGATTTCTTCCGTGAGCTATACGAAACCGCTCGCAGCGTGAAAGCAGACGCGCTGGTAGAGTTTTGCCCCTGCGGCACGGCATATTCGTTTTACACCATGCCACACTTCAATATGTCGGTGGCATCCGATCCGGAAAGTTCCTTTCAGATCCGCTCAAAGGGCAAGACGTTGAAAGCGCTCATGGGCGACAACATCCCTTATTTTGGCGACCATGTTGAACTGAGCGACGGAGCGATTGACTTCGCTTCGACCGTGGGCGTGGGTGGGGTCGTCGGCACCCAATTCGTGCTTCCCAATCTGGTGAAGAAGCGCAGTACCTCCGATCTGACCCCGCAGCGGCAAAAGGTGTTTGAGCAGTGGATACAAATCTACAAAGACAACATGCTCTCACGCGGCGAGTACCTCGGGGCGCTTTATGATATCGGTTTTGATCGTCCCGAGGCTCACGCGATCCGCAAAGGCCAAGCAATGTACTACGCGTTCTTTGCTCGCGATTGGAGCGGCGCTCTCGAATTACGGGGTTTGCAGGACCGCCCTTATCATCTTGTGGACTATGTGAACCACAAGGACATGGGAACCGTACACGGCCCCAAGGCTGCGATCTCTGTTAAGTTCAACCAACATCTCCTGCTCCAGGCCTTACCTGAGTGAGTCCACGCTAGTCGCTTCCAGCGAGATATCCATGAGCCTCACCTGGCCGGACAACACAGCGCCAGCTGGGCCGAGTATCAATCGAGTTTTGGTAGCTCCTATCACCAGCTTGCACAAAGGTTAGTCACTGAAAACGGGCGCCAAACTGCTCTGTCCCCACAAGAAAAACTCTTGTGTGTTGAGGATCGGAGACAACCGATCGGGCGTGGCCGGAGTCCAATCCTGGGATTCTTAGGGGACGCCCGTCTGCATGGGCGGAGCATTGATGACAATGACGCATCTTCCCATATTCGTTATTGCCGCAGCGGCTTCCGGCGCAATGGCCGGTGGGCGTCTACTGGATCAGGTTCCGATGGCAAGGAACTTTTTTGTTGGTGTCTTTGAATGGTTTGGAGACCTGGGCCTATTCTGCGTCCGGCTAATTCGGGCAGCTATCACGCCTCCGTATGAATTCGGAGAGCTGGTTCGACAGTGCGACGCAATCGGGTCGAAGTCTCTGCCACTGGTGGCGCTTGCCGGAGCGGCCACCGGCGTGGTTCTTTCGTTACAGACACGCGACAGCCTGGTTCGTTTTGGTGCGAAGGCGTTCCTTCCTGCCGTCATTGTCTTTTCCATCATTAAAGAGAGCGGTCCGATTATTACCGGGCTGATTGTGAGCGGCCGAATTGGCGCGGGCATCGGCGCTGAACTTGGATCGATGAAGGTAACGGAGCAGATCGACGCCATGGAGGCCTCGGCAGTCGACCCTTACAAGTTCCTGGTTGCAACCCGCGTGATGGCCTGTGTTCTCATGGTCCCGCTTCTGACTGTGGTCTCTAATTTCTGCGGGATCTTAATGGGATGGGTGGCCAATCCCCTCTCCGAGCCAATTTCGCTGCGGCTATTTCTCGAACACGGTTTCAAGACCATGGAGTTCACCGACTATATCCCGCCCATCGTCAAGACCACTGTGTTTGGATTGACGATTGGGATCGTCTCCTGCTTCCAGGGAATCCGCACCCGAGGAGGCACCGAAGGAGTAGGAAGATCGGCCACCAGTTCAGTGGTGCTTTCGTCGCTGTTCGTCATTCTGGCCGACGTCATGCTCGTCCGACTGATCATGATGATCTGGGGGTAGGCAATGAAAGGGAACGGGAGTGAGATCCCGATACAAATCGCGGACCTGCAAAAGTCATTTGGCGAACAGAAGGTCCTGAAGGGTATCAGCCTGCAAGTCAAGAGCGGCGAAACCGTGGCAGTTCTGGGACGGAGCGGAGGCGGGAAGAGCGTGTTGTTGAAGCTGATCATCGGACTGCAGACCCCGGACGGGGGCTCAATTCAAGTTGCCGGCAAAGACATCACGAAGCTCGACGAGCCTCAACTGAACGAGGTGAGAAAGAGGGTTGGATTCCTGTTTCAGCAGGCGGCCTTGTACGACTCGTTGACCGTGGAAGATAACGTGGCGTTCCCATTAAGCCGGCATACCAAGCTGTCAAACGAGGAACGAAGCAAGCGGGTGCATGAACTTTTGGCTGACGTTGGGATGGATCGAGACCTCGGCAAGATGCCGTCTGAGATCTCTGGGGGCATGCAGAAGCGAGTAGGCTTGGCCCGCGCATTGGCCTTGGATCCCGAAATCCTCCTGTTTGATGAGCCTACGGCAGGGCTTGACCCGATCACTGCCGCCGAAATTGGAGATCTGATCATCAACTTGAAACGCAAACGGAAGATGAGCGCGGTTGTGGTGACGCACGACGTCCACGGCGCAAATGCCTATTCGGATCGTTTGGTTCTGCTTCACGAAGGAAGCATCGCGGCCGAAGGAAGCTTCGACGACTTGCAAAGCAGTCAGGATGAGTTTGTGAAACAGTTCTTCAGCTATAGCTCCAGGTGATGACTATGTCCAGAGCCTTTCGTTTGGGGGTGTTCATCGTTGTCGCGCTGCTGCTATTTGGCGCAGGGGTGTTTTGGATTGGGGAAAAGCATTTTCTGTTTAGTTCGACTTACCGGCTGAGTGCGGAATTTCCGAACGTGGCCGGTCTGAATGGCGGCGCCGAGGTGCGTGTCGGAGGCATCCACGAAGGAACCGTCAGGCAGATCCAATTGCCAGTGCGACCGACCGATAAGGTACATGTAGTGATGGAACTGGCAGATGGAACGCGCAGTGTGATCAAAAACGATTCCGTGGCTACCATCAGGTCTGAGGGCTTGGTGGGAGACAAGTTTATTGAGATTTCTT
>Ga0210384_10001489_pt1 | contig 31691 bp, 26 predicted proteins | sample IncBWH2MmetaG_FD_160574 | JGI IMG/M metagenome (GOLD analysis project Ga0210384, IMG submission 160574) | Forest soil microbial communities from Barre Woods Harvard Forest LTER site, Petersham, Massachusetts, United States - Inc-BW-H-2-M | ecosystem: Environmental > Terrestrial > Soil >...
CCGCCTACAACGACCGCTGTTTTGCCGTGCAGACTGAGCGAAGCCCCATTCATCGGTTTTCACACTGTGCAGGAAATTGAAGCATGCTAAAAATCCTGAATATTTGCGCTGGTTAAAGTCAACGCCGTGCAACCAATCGCAATAAGCCAAATCGCTCGGGTACGTGAAATGTCTCACTCATGGTTGGCTGCCAGGCAATCTCTTTCCGATTGGAGGGTGGCCCTTGGCTGCGAAAAAAGTTAACTCGTAACGTTTTACCGACGGATGAAGGAGCGTCGTCCAATGCCGCCCATGGAATTTTCATCGCGCCATACCAGATTTTCGTTTGCGGATCGATGCGCGCCGCAACCTGAAATCCGGAATTCCACGTCCAGCCCTCTTCGTGATGTGGTTTGGTTAGATCGATGTCGAGATCGAGCCATTCTCCCTGCGGGGACAATTCGAACTCCTTATAGCGTCTAATATTCTTGAAGTCTGAGCCGATGAAGATCTCGGCCACGTCCCAGTTCCAAAGTTTATTTGTTTCCGTGGCGGTGCTGGGATTAGGGCGCAAAAATAGCTCTTCATACGGGCAACTAAACAAAAAATAAAGGTTCTTCGGGGTCCACCGCGAGCGAATCTCAGTGCGATAGCCGGGTAACAACTGATCGTCATTATCGTGGTCCGCGTATACAGGAACTGCCTGACTCCAAAACGTGGAAGCGGGATTTGTGTCGATGGCGACGTCCCCGGTTGCCTCGGTACTGGTCGCGACTTTATTGTCCGCAGCGAACGCGCTAGACAACATGACCGCTAGAAGCATGAACACTCTCGATACCTTCATCAATGTTCCTCTAAATGTTCGAGATCCTAACTGGTGATATTCAACAGACGCAACGCGTTGCCGTTATACACTTTTTGCAAAATGGAGTCAGGCAGGTGAATGCCGTAAATGCGCCAGCGGCCTTGCGGCGGTATTTCGGCCGGGGCGTAATCAAAATACTCGTCCTCAGTCTCCAGAAAGCGGTAGTAAATCTCATACAGCTTATCGTTGAACACTTGCTGCGGAAACTCGTCGCCATGCGGAGTGGCATCGGTTCCGAACAGAATGCGGTCCTGATATTTGTAAAAGAATTTACGGGAGGTTCGCGGTTGACGGCCTAATTCCCCAATTCGTGCGGCAGTATCTACGGTCATGTTGGGAAAGCGATCGAGATTATCGGAAACGTTTTGCAAGTCTTCGGAAAAATTACCGACGTGTAACACGATGAACTGGGTCTTCGGATGCCTGGCAAGCACGCGGTTCCGTGCTTCCAGCAGTTCTTTGTTGCTGGGGAAATCTCCTCCGTAAAAAGACCAGTCCGGGTGATTGTTCAATTCCTCGTAGCGTTCGTTAAACCGATCCGTAGGAGTAAAAAACGCCACCGGATCGGAAACGTGAATGGCCACTGGTATATTCAGCTGACCGCAGACGTCCCACATGGGATCGAAACGTGGATCGTCGATGTTTATCAAGGCTCCGGAGGTGGTGTTTTCCCGCAGATAAAGTCCGAGCGTTTTGAGAATTTTCAGGCCTCTTGCTCCATCACGGTAGGCCCGCTCAATCGTTTCCGCCTGAATTCTTGGATAATTCGGCTCCTTGAAGCGGGAATAAACAGGTTCAGTGAAGGTGTAGAAGCGTCCGGGGACGGTGCGATCATATTTGTTGACGGCGTCGGCTAAGCCTTCGTCAAAGCCGCCGGTGAGGTTGACCATGGCGCGAATATTTTTTCTGTCCATCACCGCGAGCAATTCCTGCGGAGGACTCGGGTAATCGCGCGGCGCGGCTAAGCAAACGCCTTTTTCACAATGTTTGGACCAGGAAATGTGGGTGTGGATATCGATGACCGGGAATCTCGAACGGGCGACCATCGTTTCCTGCACGCGCAGCATGCTTTTGGGCGCGTAATCGGAAATGTCCAAAGGTTTGTGCTGTGGCTTGGCATCCTCGGCCGAAACCGAAAGATTAAGCATCTCCGGTTTCGCGGCGACTCCTGCGAGTAAGCCCATCGTGTGGAGCCAACTACGGCGATCGATCATGCTGTTCTCCCCGGCATACCAGAAAATTCAAATTGTTAAAAACCTCGGCGCAGAAAACGGTCTCGGATATTTCGTTTCCGCCGGTTTATCAAGAAGCACCCGCTGAATTGGTGAGGAGTCCGAAAAGGATAATGCCATCAATTTAGTTTTATTTTCTTTCATTTTTGTTTTCAATGTTTTATTTTCCCCAAGCCATTGCCGGCCAACTCTGTTTCACCGTCCAGCAAGGAGTCAAAGGTGTTCAAAGACGTCCGCACCCTCGGCCACGCTCCAAAGTGCGCCAAAGATTTGTTTGCCGCGGCTAAGGGTCTCGGCGTGTTCCTTTTCTTGATTTTGTCGCCGGACGCGATAGTTGCGCAGACGAATTCGGTGATCGTTCGGCCGCTGGAAATCCATGACGTGTTGGTGAATCCCGGAATGGGGATCACTACTTTCCAGCGATTTAATGGACAGACTCTCAATCCGCTTTACACTTGGTCGGAAGAGGGACCCACGGAAAAACTCGTGGACGCTCCAGTGAAGCCCGATTTTCCGCCGACATCGGTTTCCTATTGCCGATGGGTGTGGGAGGCGATCGAGCCGAAACGGGGAGAATTTCATTGGGAGATTATTGATCTGGCATTACAGGAAGCGCGTGAACATGGCCAGACTCTCGCGATTCGCCTGATGCCGTATACCGACAAGCACGCACTTCCCGATTGGTATCGTAACTCCGGCGCGCGCCGCGCCAACAAACCCTCGGACAAGGATGGAAGCATCTGGCAACCAGACTACACCGATCCGCTTTTCCTGAAATATTGGGGCGAACTGGTCGCTGAGGCGGGGAAGCGCTATGACGGAAATCCGTTCCTGGATAGCGTGGACATATCCTCTATCGGATATTGGGGCGAAGGCTGGAGCCCGTACATGCCGGAGTTTTCTTATCAGCAGCAATTGACGGACATCTGGTTTGCAGAATTTCACGATACGCCATTGCTGATGAATTTTGATGAAGAGCGCGCACTTGCGTATGGAACGCAGCACGGCGCGGGATGGCGATTAGACTGTCTCGGCGATCTGCGACATTTTTCGGACAATCCCTATTTCCAACCGGAGATGTTGGATGTCTACCCTCAGCAGATTGTGCGCGCGGGGATTCAAGAAGTGTGGCAGCGCAGTCCGGTCTCGCTCGAAACCTGCGGCACGCCCGCGCAGTGGAAAAGAGATGGATTTGATGTGAACTATATTCTGGCGCAGGCGCTGCGATGGCATGTCAGCACCGTGAACGTCAAATCATCTCCAATCCCGCCGGAGTGGAAAACGCAATTCGATGATTTCCAGAAGAAGTTGGGATACCGCTTCATTCTGAGGAGGTTCGAGTATCCGCGAGTCGTCAAAGCTGGCCAGACGATGACGGTGCACATGTGGTGGCTGAACGCAGGCGTTGCACCGATTTACCGGGAGTATCGGCTGGCCGTGAAGTTGCAATCTTCTGGCGGAAGCGCAAGCGTGAATGTTCCGGTGGACATCAGAAAATGGCTTCCGGGTGACGCCATTTTTGACGGGCCGCTGTACGTACCGGAAGATCTGAAGCCCGGCAAGTACAAGGTTCGAGTTGCGATGCTGGATCCGCGAACTGCCAAACCTGCGATTCAATTCGCGATTCAAGGACGGCAACCCGATGGCTGGTATGAGTTAGGTGAATTAGAGGTGCAATGATAAGAGCGTGCGTTTTATCTTGGCGGTTTTGATTTCTTTTTTTCTATTCGGTCGACTTGCAAACACAGGAGTTCCAATTCCAGTTCGCCTCACGAATGCGATTAGCCAGATGAATGCGTCAAATTTTATCGCTGGCCTCCTAGTAGCCGTTGCTCTGGCTCCGGCAACTTTAGCCGCGGACGAACCCCCTCCTAAAGAAGCTTTCCAGGTTTTGCAGCCAGTAGCAGCGTCCGGGCCGCGCATAACGCCCCTGCTGCGGTATCAAACTGAACTAGCGTGGAAACAGGACGAGGAGCGCCGCGCAGCGTGGAACGCTATTCATTCCGATGAGGAATTGCTGCATCTGCAAGACGAGCTGCGCACGAAACTCCTGCAAATGATTGGTGGGTTGCCGGAGGAAAAAACGAATTTGCATCCGCGCATCACCGGGAAAATTCACATGGATGGATTTTCCATCGAAAAATTAATTTTCGAGAGTCTTCCAGGTGTGTACGTCACCGCGCTGGTCTATCTACCGGAAGATCATTCCGCAAAACATCCTGCGGTACTTTTACCCGCGGGGCACGCCACGAACGGCAAAAATAATTATCAGGAACTGAGCCAGAGATTGGCCATGAGAGGTTACGTGGTACTGGCGTGGGATCCTGTTGGGCAAGGCGAACGCAGCCAATTCTGGGACGCAAAAGCCGGGAAGAGCCGCTACAACCTGATCTGCGCCGAACACGCGGTACTGGGCAATCTTGCCTATCTTGCGGGAACAAACCTGGCCAGATGGGAAATTTGGGACGGCATTCGCGCCGTAGATTATCTGCTAACTCGTTCGGAGGTCGACGGCGAGCGCATCAATATCGTGGGCACCAGCGGCGGTGGATTTCAAGCTGCTCAAATCGCCGCACTGGATAAACGCATAAAAGTAGTGGTGCCTTCCTGCTATATCACCGCGCTGCCAATGCGTATTTTCAATCGTATATTTGCTGACCCCGATAGCGATCCGGAACAGGATCTCTTCGGCATGATCTCGAATGGTGTGGATCATCCGGGATTATTGTTATTGATGTATCCGCGTCCGGTGCTGGTGGCAGCGGCAGTGCTCGATTTTTTTCCAATTGAAGGTACGCACCAGACTTTTCGCGAAGTCCGCGACATGTACGAGCGGTTCCACCATGGCGACCGTATTGCGCTGGTCGAGAGTTATAACGCTCATCAATTTTCACTTGAAAATCAGGAATCGGCGATCGAGTTCCTCGATCACTTCAATTACATGCCGGTCCGTCATGGGCTCCCAAGAGTGAAAACACTGGAAGATAAAGCACTGCAATGCACCCGCACGGGCCGGGAGATGCTCGACTTTGATGACGCCACGTCGCTTATGGACGTGATTGGAAAGTATTACGACGAACACAAGAACACCCACGCGGGCACGCTGACTCAAAATTATTTCGGCGACGGATACAACGGTGTTAAGAAATGGCAAGTCTCCGAATATGCCGGCCTTCAAACCGCAAAAGATTTGATCAGCTGGGAATCCCTGGGTAGCACCATGGCAGGCGGCGTCTCGATCGATCGGTACTTGCTGCGTCACAGTGGCCAGCTTGAAATGCCACTGCTGCACATTCACACCTCCGCGAAAGGGAAAGGTGATGTGTTGCTATGGTTTCGCGACGATGGCAAAGCGACATCAGAGAACTGGGCCGAAATCAAAAAATATCTGGATGACAACTACGAGGTAATCTCCATTGACTTTCGCGGCCTCGGCGAAACGAAAATGCCGTACAAAGCTATTTCGCCGGATGATCCCGCGATGACCCGGATGGATTTTGACCAAGCCTATGTTTATCCGTTATCCAGCGTGCTGGCCGGTTATGTCTACAACTCGATCTTGACCGGACGGCCTTATTTTCTACAATTGATTGAAGACGCGGAAATCGCTGCGCGCTTTGCCGATGAGAAGCTTCGCCTTCGTGTAACGGCCGTGACTGCCCCAGGAAATGCGTACACCCTCGCTAGCGCCGTCTCTGAAACTCTGCCCAACATCAAACTTCTGCCGCAGACAGCTGGAGTGATCTTAAAATGGTCAGAAATCGTGCGGCAGCGACGAGAGATTTGGCCCATTCAGTACTTGATGCCGTCCGGGGCGTACATTCACTAGGCGACTCCTGCCTATATTTGCAGCCACGTAGGTGAGGATTGGCGCCAGCTTTTCGGGCAAATGCATTGACAAAGCGGTACAATTCTGCCAAAAACAAAGCGAAGAAACGCTAAAGAAAGCAAAGAAAAGTAACGGATGGTCTTTTTACTTCAACTTGCCATCGCTCTCCTCGTTGCTGTAAGCGGCAGCCATTGCCGGCGTCCCGGTAACTTCCAGATTGTTGGGCCGGGGGGCGGGGGCGCGATGTTTCACCCGACCATCAGTCCACACGATCTAAACACCGTGTTAGTGAGTTGCGATATGACCGGGTCATACATCAGCCATGACGGCGGCGAGTCCTGGCGCATGTTCAACTTACGCGGAGTCGTGCAATTCTTTGTATTTGACCCGCTGGATCGCAAGGTTATTTATGCGCAAGCGGACGGCTTGTGGCGAAGTGAAGACAGTGGCGACACCTGGAGCCTCGTTTATCCCGATCCGTCTGATTTAAAAGAAATCAGGATGAGTTCGGACCACGCAGACGAGGAATTGGTTGCCGATCCGAGTCCCCTGGGCATAATCACCGCAATGGCGATCGACCCTTCCGATTCCCGGGTGATTTATGCCGCTGCGGGAGATAAAAAAAATGGCGTTTCCGGTCTTTTTGTTTCTCACGATGCAGCCGCTAATTGGACGAAGCAGGAAAATTTGCCCGGGGTTGCTAATAGATTGTGGGTGAATCCTCATTCGCCAAAAGACGCACGCACACTTTTTATCGCCGGTGCGCATTTCCTGACCGAGAGAACGTCGTCGGGGAGTAAAAAAATTGCGATTCCAAGTGTGAAAGCTGTGACAGACATCTCCGTAGGATTCATGCCGGACGGCCATCCGATTTCTTATCTGGTAGGTGACGAATCTGCTTTCGTCTCGGACGATGAGGCGGGAACTTGGGGGACGATCAATCTTGGCTCAGGAAGCGAAAAAATTCGAGCTATAGCGACGAGTCTGCAGCATCCTGAAATTGCATATGCGTCGTATCGAGAGCTCGATCAGAATGGAATCAAATGGATGGGAGTCGCGAAAACCAGTAATGCGGGGCGGACCTGGAAGCTTGTTTGGAAAGAGGACAGCAATCCCTCTGCGAAACCTGCCGCGAACGTCCATGACGCATGGATCACGGAACGCTTTGGTTCCGATTGGGGCGAGAATCCTCTGGCTCTCGGCATCGCCGATCAAGATGGAAATCTATGCTATGCAACGGACCTGGGCAGAACCATGCGCACGACAGATGGCGGCGCAACCTGGAACGCAGTCTACTCCAGAAAATCCGCAGACCAGGGGTGGACGACCGCCGGCCTCGATGTGACGACTTCGTACGGCTACCATTTCGACCCTTTCGACCATAATCGCCAGTTCATTTCCACCACGGACATTGGGCTTTTTCGCAGCGAAGATGGCGGAAAATCCTGGACGAGCTCTACTCAAGGCGTGCCAAAAGATTGGATGAACACTACCTACTGGGTGGAGTTCGATCCCAAGATCCGCGGACGCGTGTGGAGCGTGAACAGTTGGACGCACGATCTGCCGCGGCCAAAAATGTGGAGAGCTCATGGCATTGCCAATTACCGCGGCGGCGTCTGCCGCAGTGAGGATGGAGGCAGAACCTGGGTAAAGTCGAACAATGGTATGGAGCAAACCGCGGCGACGCATATTCTGCTTGATCCCACTAGCCCGCCCAACGCACGGGTCTTGTATGTCGCCGGATTTGGACGTGGTGTTTACAAAAGTGTGGACGGAGGGCTCAGCTGGAAACTAAAAAACACCGGCATAACGCAAAATGAGCCATTCGCTTGGAGAATTACCAGAGATAAAGACGGGACGCTGTACGTGTTGATCGCCCGCCGCTCCGAGGATGGCAGTATCGGAAACGACAAAGACGGGGCGATCTACAAGTCCAACGACAATGCGGAAAATTGGAGCCGCGTCGCGATGCCGGAGGGTAGCAACGCGCCAAATGGTTTGGCCATCGATCCCGGCAATCCGCAACGTCTTTATCTGGCGGCGTGGGCCCGGGCGTCGGGCGTGCACGGAGACGGGGGCGGCGTGTACTTGTCGGAGGACGGGGGCAAGACATGGAGACAGGTGCTCGAAAAGGATCGTCACATTTACGACGTTACGGTTGACCGGCGTGACGCAAAAATACTTTATGCCTCAGGATTTGAATCCTCCGCATGGAGATCAACTGACCGTGGCGAGCATTGGGGTCGCATACCAGGGTTCAACTTTAAATGGGGCCATCGGGTCATGACCGATCCAGCGGATGCGCAAAAAATTTACATCACTACGTTCGGCGGCGGCGTCTGGCATGGCTCGGTAAACGGGGAGGATCGTCCGGTGGACATCACCACGTCCGAACTTCGACCGGGTCGTTAATGGCATGGAAGCAATATCGAGGTCTCTGTCTGACCCGCATCATCAAGGGAATTTGACCAAAAATGAAAGAACCACAGCTCATGGACGGCAGCACCGCACAGTCACAGAACGCCTGGCAGCGTGCGCTGATTCACAATCAATTGAAAGCAGCCGAATTGTTTGCTCGATCACCAGCGGACCAAAAGCGGCTCGGATATTTCCACACGTTGCGCGAAATTTGTCAGCAGCCTGGGACCTGGTTGAGGACTTGCGACCAAATGATCGCTGCAACCGAGAACGTTAGGCAAGTTCACGTTGGGATCCGAAGCCTTACGTTGACAGGATCCGGAAGCTCACAGTACGCCGGCGAATGCGTTTGTCTTGCGCTGCAAAGTGATCTGAACATACAAGTGGTGTCTGTAGGGGGCGGCGCGTTGTTGACGTACGGCGGGAAGATCCTTCCGCCGGAACGACCAGGACTCGTTGTTTCTTTGGCCAGATCGGGCGACAGTCCGGAGAGCCGGGGCGCGATAGAGTTGCTGCTCAGTACCGAGCCCGAGATTCAGCACGTGGTAGTCACCTGCAATGAACACGGAAGTCTGACCAAGGCGTGGCGCGATCATGCCCTCGATCATGCCAAGGTGCACGTCTTCACTCTTCCGAGGGAAACAAATGATCAGAGTTTGGTGATGACCAGCAGTTTCACTAATCTGCTGCTGGCAGCGCGCTTCATGAGCATGTGGAAAAGGCCCGACGAATACGCGCAGTTGTGCAAACGAACCAGCAGCATTGGGGAAAAACTTATCAGCGGGAATTTTGACGTTCTAGCCGGGATTGCCAAATCGAAATTTCAGCGCGTGGTTTTCCTCGGCACCGGGCCGGGTTTTGGCGCTGCGCAGGAAGCAGCCTTGAAGATGTTGGAGATGACGGCAGGGCGCGTTACCACCTTATGCGAAACGTTCCTAGGTTTCCGTCACGGACCGATGAGTTTCGTGCAACAAGAAACGTTGATAGTAGCGTTTTTGTCCTCGAACTCCAGTTTGCGCGCTTACGAAACGGATTTGTTGCAGGAGTTGGATAGAAAAAAACTTGGTTTGTCCAAGCTGATTGTCGGCGAGAAGATTCCTGCGGAGGTGTTAAGGAATGGCGATGTCGCCATCGAGTGCCTCGGCCTCGCGGAACTTGGCGATCAGGACAGTGCCACCATTCACGTGGTGGTTGCTCAGTTGTTGAGCTTTTTCCGATGTCTGGAAGAGGGACTGCATCCCGATTCGCCTTCCGAGGACGGAATTATCCAGCGCGTGGTGGAAAAATTTCCGTTGCACACTAATTCTTGAAAGTCAGATGCATTCTATCAAACGAAGAAACAAGTCGAAGAGCGACGACCTTCGCCGTGCAGGAATGATAGGTCTACTTCGAAGCAAAGATGGTGCGCCAGCAAAATTCTATTTCTTATGTACGCACGTCTTATTTCTAGCTTTTTGTTTTTTCACTTCTGAAACCCTCGCTACCGCCCAGGTGCATGTGTGGGAAGGAACTCTGAAATTACCTGTCTACGAGGAGGGCGCGCCCGATCCGACTCCGCCGTTCGATCAGTTCGCGGTAAATCGCTTCAACTATCCTTACACGCTGCGCATGGAGATCACGAATAATCGAGTAGAACATGACTTGCGAGCAATTTATCTGGAAAACGAATACTTAAGATGTTCGGTGTTACCCGACATTGGCGGGCATGTCTACACCTGCGTGGACAAAATCGATGGTCTTCCGATGTTCTACGCCAATCCTTCCCTGAAGAAAGCAAAAATTGGCTATCGCGGCGCTTGGGCGGCATTTGGTGTTGAGTTTAACTTTCCGGTTTCTCACAATTGGGTATCGATGTCTCCGGTAGATTTCGCTTACGGTGCGCACACCGACGGCAGCGCTTCCATTACCGTTAGCAATATCGATCGAGTGTACGGGATGCAATGGACGGTTGAGCTGACTTTGCGTTCCGGATCCACAGTTTTGGAGCAGCACGTAACCTTGAACAATAGAAGCGATGTGCGCCATCGCTTCTACTGGTGGAACAATGCCGGTGTACAAGCGTGGGATGATTCGCGAATTGAATACCCCATGCGTTATGCGGCTGCTCACGGATTCGCTGACGTGCAAACCTGGCCAGTTGATTCTCATGGAAAAGATTTGAGCGTCATCAAGAATCAAACCGACGGGCCAGTGTCGTTATTCGTGCACGGAAGCAGTGAAGATTTTATGGGTGTCTGGCATCCGAAGACCAACAGCGGCATCGTTCATTTTGCCCATTACACGGAACTGCCTGCCAAAAAGATCTGGTCCTGGGGTGTAGACGCTGATGGCCTCGATTGGCGGACGGCGCTTTCCGACAACAACAGCGCGTATGTGGAAGTGCAAGCGGGGCTCTTTCGAAATCAAGAGACCTACGCGTTTTTAGAGCCGCGGCAAACCATAAATTTCACGGAATACTGGATGCCGGCGCGGGAAATCGGTGGGATTACTCGCGCGAATCTTGCCGGCGTTGTGCATTTGCAGCGGCAAGACGGCACCTTGTTTGTAGCTCTCAACACCAATCGAAAAATCCATGACGCTTCTTTGCGAATTCTTGACGGAGCATCGTCTTTGCTTGATGTGCGAGAAGATTTGTCGCCGGAACGAACCTGGAAGAAAGAGCTTCATCTTCCAGATGCCAGCCATAAATACAGATTTGAATTAAGAGACCGGGACGGCGCTGCCCTGATGACCCAAACGGAAGGCGAATACGATTGGACTTCGGCCTCGGAAATTAAGCTCGGCCCGCAAACCGCGTATGCCATGCCTGAAGAGAAAAATCGCACCGCGGATGATTGGCTGCAGTTCGGCAAAAACGCGGAGTTGAACGGCGAATTATTAATTGCGGTCGACTCGTACCAGAAAGGTTTGGAACGGTTCCCCTCGAGTTTCGAACTGCACAAAGGCGCCGGGAGATTGCTCGCAAGTTTGCAGCGTTTTGACGAAGCGCTGCCCCTTTTAACTTCCGCGCACGATCGCGACACCACGGACGCTGAGACCTCCTACTATCTCGGGATTTCCTACGAAGCCCTCGCGCGAGACCGGGAGGCGGTTGACGCTTACGGTGAGGCGTTGCGTTTGCCAAACTATCGCGCGGCGGCCGCATTGCGGCTTGCCGAATTACGCGCCCGCCAAGGCAAAACGAAAGAAGCCGAAGATCTCCTGGGGACTGCGCTGGCGGCCTCGGATCCGCTTGATCTCCGAATCGCAGAGGAACTCACTGCCGTGATACGCGCAAACAAAAAAATTGAGAACGCTAACAAGCTGGCAAACGAGTGGCTCCTGCGCTTTCCGACCAGCGATTTTCTAAATGAAGAAATCGGCAAGCCGCGCCTGCAGCATCTCGCCGCTGATCCCTATCGCGTTCTTGGCATTGCGTCGGAGTACGCGAGACTTGGCCTATACCAGCGAGCGCTGGAAGTGCTGTCGCGAAAATATGAACCAGTGGCTTCCGATCAAAGCGAGCCGGGGACAGTCCTGCCGCAGAACAACCCGCTGGTAATTTATTTTCGCGGATATTGTCGTGAAAAACTCGGAACTTCCGGAGCGAGCGACGATCTCGAAGCCAGCCGTCTTTCAACGCTGTATGTATTTCCAAACACCGCCGAGGATTTCAGTTCGCTAACCGCCGCCTTGCGCAACAACGAAAATGATGCCACCGCTCACTTCCTTCTGGGCGAATGGTACTTCTCGCGAGGAGAATCGGAACCGGCTCTTAAGCAATGGCAGGGTGCGCGAGCATTGAATCCCTCTTTGCCCGTTCTGGACGCCAGCCTGGGATTGGCGCTCCTGTACGTGAAAGGGAATTTCGACGGTGCGCTGAAAGTATTTGAAGCAGGCATAAAGAACGACGCTCTAAACATTGCGAACTATTCCGGTGCGGTAGTGGCGAGTTCGCTTCTCGGAAAATCTCCCGCAGAGCGAGTGAAAATTTTAGAGCGCTATCCCAACCAGGGCACAATGCCAAGCGCTCTGGTTTACGAACTGGCCCTCAGCCGCGCCGAAGCTGGGGACCATGAAGGCGCGACAAGATTGTTCCAAAACAGATTTTTTGGCAGGGAAGAAGGAGGTACGAACGTCAGGCAGGTCTGGATGGAGGTGAAGCTCACACAAGCTCTCGGGCTTGGCCGGGCAGGCCGATGCCAAGAGGCTCTTGCCGTCGCGAAAAGTCTCGGTTCGGCAGTGGCAGGCCTGGCGTTCACCGAGGATGGTCTAAAAGAAATCGCGGAGTCCCCTAGAACAAATTATTTATTGGGAGATCTATTCGCTGTTTGCAGCCAGGCAGCCGAAGCGGAAAAGCGTTACCAGTTTGTTTCCCAATCACCCAAGAATTCTCAGCCTGAGACTTCTCAGCTTGTTTGGAAATGGGCTGCGGCCAGGAAGCGCGCTGGATACGATCCAGCTTTATGGCACGAGCGGCTTATTTCAGCTCTTTCAGAGGTTCAGTCCAACTCACGCGCCAACACTTCCGGCTGGATGCTTTATACCAAGGGAGTTTTACAGATTGCGCTCGGCCGCCACCAAGATGGCGAATCGTCTTTGCGTCAAACGTTGCTTTTACCGGAAACCCGCATGTCCCACCATTTTGCGCGCCTGGCACTCGACGGATCTACACCTCGATAACTTCGATGCCTTTTTCCCTAAGGGCTAGCGTGAACTCAGCGGGCGCGCGCCTGTCGGTGATCAAGCGGTGAATCTTTTCGAATGCTCCGATTCTGGAAGTGGCCCTACGACCCAGCTTGCTGAAATCCGCCACCACCGTCACTTCCCGCGCGGAGCGCATCATCATATTGTTCAACTGCGCTTCCAGCACATCCGGCGTTGATGGCCCAGTTTCCAAATCGAATCCGTCCACGGCCAGGAACAGGCGGTCGGCGTGAAAGTCGTTCATCATAGTCTCCGCTTGAGGCCCAACGAACGAACACGAAAGCGGCCGCAATATCCCACCAACCATAATGAGAGAAATACCCGGCGTATCCGTCAGCTCCACGGCGATGTTCAACGCATTGGTGATAACGGTGATAGATTGCGTTTTGAGTATTTTCAGATGCCGCGCAATTTCAACGGTGGTAGTTCCGGAGTCCAAAATAATGGTTTCGCCATTACGCACCAGTTCCGCGGCGGCTCGGCCGATTCTGCATTTCTCTTCGTGATGAAGAGCTTCCTTGGTGCGCAGCGAATAGTCTTGCGCGGTATCCAGGCGCCTGACCGCACCGCCGTGCGAGCGAACCAAGGTGCCTAAGGAGGCCAGAGCGTCAAGGTCGCCTCTAGCCGTAACTGCAGAAATAGAAAACAACTTAGCTAATTCAGCGACGGTAGCCTGACCATCCTGGCCGACCATATCCAACATTCTCCGCCGCCGCTGCTCGATGAGCAGCTTGGACTTTTGAGCCATGGTTTCCGGAGTATAGGGCCAAGCATCGATGCCGTCAAACGAGCGCACCCGAGGGCCCGACCCTTTCGATGCTTTGTATTAATGTTATTTCTTTATTTAATATTGCGTTTGCTTTCCTTTTCGTGGTACATCTCTTCGCAACGCACGTCCCGGGGGAGGTCCTCATGGTCTGCAGGTCTGCCTTATTGTTGGTCATTTTTGCTGCCGGGGTGTGTTCGGCCAGTCCGGCATTTGGACAGGGATCAGACCTTGGTACCGTTCGGGGAACGGTGACCGACACGGGCGGCGCCGCTATAGCCGCCGCTTCGGTCGCAATTACCGACGATCTCACCAAAGCGACGCGCGAGACGCGCACAAACTCCCAAGGCGATTACGAAGTGGTCGGGCTCAATGCCGGCACCTATACCGTGACGATCTCTGCCCCAGGAATGTCGAAGAGCGAGATCACCAACGTTGTGGTGAACGGCAGCGATTCGGTCGGCGCGGATGCCGTGTTGAAGATTTCTTCCGCGCAGGAGAGTGTCGTTGTTTCGATGGAATCGGCGGCCATCGATACGGAAGATCAAACCATAAGCCAAACGATAGACAATCAGGCGGTGATTGAACTCCCGCGAGACAGCCGGAACGTTTATTCGTTTCTGTACCTGAACCCCAATATTACGCAAGCGGATGCAGACGGCAACTTCAAGTTCATCGGCGCTCAAAGTTATGGCGCGAGTTTTTCGCTCGACGGACAACGGTCCAACGGTGGCATCTTCGGACAACCGACGAATAGCCAGCCGTCACTGGAAGCTGTTGGCGAAATCAATATTTTAACCAGTGACTTCAGCGCGGAATACGCCGGCATCGCCAACGTGCGGGTAACCACGAAGCGCGGCGGCGCCAATTATCACGGTTCCGCGTTTTACAACAATAAGAATTCCGCTTTCGCGGCGTGGAATCTAAACGACAAGATCGCGCAAGCTAACTTTGTCCCCAATGCATTTCAATCGCAATTTCCTACCCCTTTTTTCAACATCAATGACGTCGGGGGTTCGGTTGGCGGACCAGTGCCACTTCTCAAAAAGACGTGGTTCTTTTTAGCGTATGAACGAAACTACACGGTTCAGCCTGTATCGGTGTTAGATACTCGGGCGGTGCACCCGGATTTGTATACCGGCAACTTTTCCGCGTTGAATGATTCCGCAAAGCCGCTGGTGCCCTCAAGTGTGACTCTGACGCCCGCGGAAATTGCGAACAATACGATAACCGACAGTGATGGCAATCAGCGGTTTGTTACCATTCCTGCGCGGCTACTCAATCCCACCGTCCAGGCGTTAATTAACACCTATTTCCCCCAGGTCGGGCTAAGTGCTCCTATCGACCCGGAGACAGGAAGAATTGCGGGCGGCTTCCAGACCAACCTTCCGACCTCCTCGGTGCAGGACATCGGAACGTTAAGGTTGGACCACGATTTCTCTGAAAATAATCACCTCTACGGCGTTTACAACGTTTCGTCGCAAGCAGGCGCGACGGCACCAGTGGAAGGAACGGCCGCCGAGTACGTGGGGCTGGGTGTTACGAAGGAAGATCGCAGGAACAACACCGTCTCTCTTTCCTTTACTCATAATTTCTCACCAAACGTGATTAATGAACTGCGTGGAGGTTTCAATCGGCAAACTCTCCTGCGGCACAGCAACACTACGTTGCAAGGTTTTCTGTCCAGCATCGGTTTCACGCAGGCCGACATAAGCTCGTACGGCTCGGTAGTTGGAGCCTTCGCGCTCTCCACCTATGGTCACCCGGCGATCAACTTCAGCAACACCTTCACAACCTTTAACAACGGTGGCCGCAACACCTTCCGGCCGCTGAATCAAAACCTGGCTACCTTTGGCGACACCTTAACTTGGATTAAGGGGAAGCACGCCTTTCGCATGGGCGGCGACGTGGTGCGCAATGCCGCCGTCGATGGCTTCGCTTTGAATCGAGGCAATCCGCGTGGCTTGATGACGTATTCCGGCTCGGGCACGAATCCATTCACCGCCTTTCTGTTGGGGCTCCCGCCTACTTCCACCAGCTCGGTATTGCAGCCACGTCCTCCCATGAATGTAAGCAACTGGGAGCACGGCTACTTCGTTCAGGATTCCTGGAAAGTGAATTCCAGGCTGACCGTAAACCTGGGATTGCGCTACGAGCTAATTATTCCCTTCGTTGATGCCAATGATTTGATCGCGAACTTCGATCCTAACTACGTCAATACCGCCACCGGACAATTGGGCCGATTCGTGATTCCCTCAGCGGCAACGCTGAAGTACCTGGATACGCGCATCATTAACTTCGGCTACGTTTTCGTCAATCAATACGGTTTGGGGCGCGGCACCGTTTTTGCGGACAAGCTCAACTTCGCTCCACGCGTTGGAATTGCCTACAGACTCGGCGGCAAATCTGTCATTCGCGGGGGTTACGGAATTTACTACCCCACATCCGCTGCACAAGGGATCCGAGATCCGATTGCCACGAATCCCTTCAACCAATCCATCACCAAGCGCAGTGTGAAGGGAAATCCCATCAACGGGTGGCCCGGAAATGGTGTCGACGGCGTCAGCCCGATTTCAGGAGGCGCAGTAAGAAGCGGTTTTGCGGGAACTCCCGCGGTCAATGTGGTGCCTTTCGACCTGAAGCAACCGCGCATCCACCAGTACAATGTGACCTTTGAGCACGAAATTGGATGGGGCAACGCTGTGCGATTCTCCTATCTCGGCGCCACCATGCATGGTTTGATTGCCGGCAAAGATCTCAACCTTATTGCTCCGAGCGAGGTCCCTTTTGGAACGAACACTGTGGACAACAATGGTGAGCCGAACGGAATATGCGACCCCGTCAATAATGGGGATTGCGCCATTTCGAATGAAGATGCCGCGCGCTATCGCTTCCCGGCGCTGGGCGATTTCTTATTGAGCTACGGGAATTATGGTCACGCGCAGTCCAACGCTTTCCAGACTACTCTCGAGCACAAGTACTCTCACGGTTTGTTGTTGAGCGTTTCGTATACCTATCTGGATCAGAAATCGACAGCTCTGGATACTGGCAATTCCAGCCTTGGTGGTATCGCCTATAATCCGGTCACGCCTGACAGCGACTACGGTACCGACGGATATGTTTCAAAACACCGCGTTGTGGCGTACGGAGTGTACGACTTGCCGGTCGGTAGAGGGCGGCAGTATGGCTCCTCGATGTCTCGCTGGGCGGATTTTTTTGTAGGCGGCTGGCAAACCTCATTCAACATGTTTGCGAAAACGGGAACCGGGTTCACGCCTTTCTGGATTTGCGATGACTGCAATCCGATCGAGCCGGGCAATATTGGAATTTCCTCCGTGGACGCCGTCGGCGATTTCAATTCCGAACCTTCTTATCGCCCCACGGTGTTGAACAACACCTACAATCAGCATGTGGGTGGGGCGATTTTTAATGCTGCGGCCTTTGGTCCGCCTCCTGTGGGCGCCGACGTATTCAGCAATCCCAACGTTGCCAAGCGCAACTTGCTCTGGGGACCGGGGACATGGGGTGTGAATCTTGGCGTACACAAAGACTTTCACGCTACTGAGCGTCTGGTATTCCAGTTCGGCGCGGATGTCGACAACATTTTCAACCACCCGCTACTTTCACCCGATGCGAATGACGGAGGTGGTGGCGGAACGTTTGCCTTAGTCGGAGACTTTAATCTCCGCGTAGATCCAGCGACTGGGAAATTACTGCCGGTCGCCGCATCTGACATTATTCCCAATCCCAATTTTGGGCGATTGATCAAAAGCTATACACAGGAAGGTATCGACAGCCGGCGCACCGTTCGGCTGCGCTTGAGAATTACTTTCTAACTTCTGCAGCTTGACTAATTTTTCTGCAAAAGGTGACGAGCGCGAATATTCGATCAAGACGATAGCTTCTTGCCAGACCCGGGCGAGACCGCGAAGATCGCGGCCGCCCCTACCAATCCAGCTACAGCAATAATGTTCCATGCCAACTCGTAACTGTGCCGCACGTCAAAAATCTTTCCGGCGATCCATGGCGCGCCCCATTGGCCGAGCGAATATCCCATAATGATGAGGGCCAGAATTTTGCCGAGCGAAGCCGTTCCAAAACATTCCGCGGCGACCAGCGGAATTAGCATGTAGTCCGCGCCCATCGAGAAACCAAACAGCAGCACGAATGCCCAGATCGTTGCAGGCCGGTGAGAAATACCTAACAGCAAAATCGACAAGCTAAGCACGCCATAGAACAAGGCCATGGTGTTCTTTTTTCTAAAGCGGTCCGCCAGGTACCCTACCAATACCCGGCCGCCGAGGCTTGCCGTCAACAAGCCGGTAAAGAATCGCGAGGCTATCGCGATCGAATATCCCTGATCTTTCGCGAACAAGATGAAATGCTGGGTGACCGCGCCAATCGCGCCAACCACCAAAGTCGAGCCCGCCAAAATGAGCCAAAAATTTCTGGAGCGAATTGCGGTTTTCAGTTCGAAGACGGCAGCCGTAGCGGGACCGTCATTGGTCGTTACAGCAGAATGGTCAGCTGCATCGGGCAAGAGTCCGAGATCGGCCGGACTCGAGCGTGTGACGCCGATGCCAACAGGAATAAGCACCAGCATGATCAGCACACCCAGAATTTCAAAACTGTGCCGCCAACCAAAATTTCGAATTAAATAATTCGTCAGCAGCGGCGCAACAACTCCCCCAAGCCCCAATCCGAGGTACGCGTAACCCATGGCACGTCCGCGGCGTGCTTCGAACCAGCGTGTCACCAATACCTGATTGGCAATCGGACCGGCCATCACATAACCGAGCACTTCCGTAATGCACAAAGCTTCGTAATGCCAGAGCTCAGACATGAATCCCATTAGCACCAGTGAAGTGCCAACCAGTCCGAGGCCGGCGAGAATAACCGCTCTCGCGCCCAGCCGATCGATTACCGCTCCGGCCACCAATCCAAAAGGCAGGCCAACAATCAGGAAGCCTAGCAGGAAACCTTGAGTGAGTTGCGCGCGCGTGAACCCCAGGGACTCCGCGAGCGCGGGATAAAAAACTGGAAATCCATAAAAAATGATGCCCACCGCGAAAAATAGGTTCAGAAACGCCGCAACTACAATCCACCAGCCATAAAAAATTCTTGCCGATGAGGCGTCTGTCATGGGCGATTCGCGGATACCTCGGACTACGGAAACATATGCGACGGCGACAGTTTTGTCCAAGCCCTTTCCGCTGGTGAGGTGTGGGGGCCGGTGATAAAATCGCCGCGCTCACGAGGTCTTGCTTAACCACAAGGTCAGTAGCGGTCCGGAATGTTCGGAGATGCCAGCGAATATTGCATTGATCGCTAGACGAGCCTCGGTAAGAAGGGCCGTAATTGCTGACCTGAATCATGACGCCGGTCATCTTTTTTCGAACTGATCGTTCACGTTGGCCAGTGCTGATGGCGAGTGCTCTCGTTGTCGTCACCATCGTTGCCCAAGCACAACAGCCCGATCCCCAGCGCGGGCTGGCCCCAAAGGGCCGCGACTGGCCCAGCTACGGTGGTGGCCCCGAAAATAATCATTACTCCCCACTGGCGCAAATCAATCGCCACAACGTGGCGCAGCTGAAAATCGCATGGACTTTCGATACCGGTGAAGAAGGTGGTCTAGAAACCAGTCCGCTGATTCTCGATGGCGTTTTATACGGAATTACTCCTTCACAAAGAATTTTTGCAATCAATGCCGCCACCGGCGAGTTGCTGTGGAAGTTCGATTCTGGAATCAAGGGAACCCAACCGGATCGAGGACTCGCGTACTGGGCAGATGGTCGGGATGGGAGATTGTTAGTCGGAGTAATGAACTTTCTCTATGCGCTGGAGGTGACCACCGGAAAGCCGATTGCGACTTTTGGAGATCACGGTCGAATCGATTTACGCGAAAATCTTGGGCGCGAGCCCGCAAATTCCCAATCCATTTATTTGACCAGTCCAGGAATCGTTTACAAGGACGTGATTATTGTCGGCGGGCGCAATCCAGAAACACTGCCCGCGCCGCCCGGCGACATTCGTGCTTATGACGTGCGAACCGGAAAGCTGCACTGGTCATTTCACACCATCCCGCGTCCCGGTGAATTCGGCTACGACACGTGGCCGAAGGGCGCCTGGAAGACTAGCGGAGCGGCGAACAATTGGGCCGGTATGGGCCTCGATCCGCAACGTGGAATTGTTTTTGTGCCGCTGGGTTCGGCGGCATTCGACTTTTATGGCGCCGATCGTATCGGCGACGATCTGTTTGCCGATTCCTTAATTGCATTACGTGCGGATACCGGAGAAAGAATCTGGCATTTTCAGGGTGTTCACCACGATTTGTGGGATCGTGATTTTCCTGCGCCGCCCGCGTTGCTAACTGTAAAACGCGGAGAACAGCACATCGATGCCGTAGCGCAAACCACCAAACAAGGTTTCGTGTATCTTTTTGAGCGCGCCACGGGCCAACCTCTGTTTCCGATCGAATCGCGAAAGTACCCAGCAAGCAATGTGCTGGGCGAAACAGCCGCTTCGGAACAGCCGCTCCCGTCCCGTCCCGCACCATTTGCTCGCCAAGCGCTCACCGAGGAGCTGCTTACCAATCGCAATTCACAAATGCATCAATGGGCGGTAGAGAAATTTCGTAAATTTCGTAGCGAAGGCCAATTCGTTCCCTTCAGCATCGGAAAAGATACCGTCGTCTTTCCAGGATTCGATGGCGGGGCGGAGTGGGGTGGTCCCGCGGTGGATCCGGAGACCGGAATCATTTACATCAACTCCAATGACGTTGCTTGGACCGGCGCCCTGGCCGAAAATACCGGCGGAAATAGTCCGGAGAACATTTACCTGAGCCAGTGCGCAGTGTGCCATGGAGACAAAAGAAACGGCTCACCTCCCGCAGCACCTTCTCTAATCGGAATAGCTGACCGTCTGTCACCCAAGCAGATCGCGACGCTCATCAAAGCCGGGAAAGGCAGGATGTCGGGTTTTCCGAATCTTGATGACGACCAGTTGTTAGCTTTGGTCGATTATCTCGCGAGCGGCGAGAACAAAGAGCTGGTGAGTTCGGAGCCCCCCCTTGTCGCGACGAAGTATCGTTTCACCGGATACAGGAAATTCCTCGATCCAGAAGGATTCCCCGCGATTGCTCCTCCATGGGGCACCCTGAACGCCATCGATCTCAATACTGGCGACTATCTATGGAAAATTCCGCTCGGAGAATATCCGGAGCTAGCTGCTAAAGGAATGAAAAATACCGGTACGGAAAATTATGGCGGGCCAATCGTAACAGCGGGTGGCCTGTTGTTTATCGGGGCCACTAACTTTGACAAGAAGTTTCGCGCCTTCGATAAATCCAATGGCAATTTGCTTTGGGAAACGATGCTGCCATTTGCGGGCAATGCTACGCCGGCCACCTACGAAGTTAATGGACGCCAGTTTGTTGTCATCGCTGCGGGCGGGGGCAAAGATCCCAAATCCGGTTCGGGCGGCGTGTACGAAGCCTTTGCGTTACCGAAAGATCCAGCGAAAGAAAACCCCGCGCAACAGAACAAGCCTTAGTATCCTTCTTGCGCACAGACAGTCCCTGAAATATTGCCGAGCGTATGAGTCGATCTCAAGCCGCCAACCGCCAGAAGCACGAAAAAAACTTCGCCATAACGCCGCGCTTGGGCCGCGTTCGTTGGACCATCTGCGCCATGCTCTTCTTCGCCACCTCCATCAATTATGTGGACCGCCAAGTGATCGGCCTGCTCAAACCCACGCTGCAGCAAAGCATCGGCCTCACGGAAGTGAATTATGGTTACATCATCGCCGCCTTTCAGTTGGCCTATGCGATCGGACTGATTGGCGCGGGCCGTTTGGTGGACCGCTTGGGATCGCGCCTGGGGTATCCGCTGTTTATGGGGGTTTGGAGTTTGGCCAGCATCGCGCATGCGCTGGCCCACTCCGCTCTTGGCTTCGGCGTAGCGCGCTTTTTTCTGGGTTTGGGCGAAGCTGGCAATTTTCCGGCGGCCATAAAAACCGTGGCGAACTGGTTCCCGCAGCGTGAACGCTCGCTTGCAACAGGAATACTGAACGCGGGTACCAACGTCGGCGCCATTCTAGCCCCGGCCACCGTTCCGTGGATCACCATACGCTACGGCTGGCGCACGGCATTTGTGGCCACCGGACTTCTTGGCATTCCTTGGATCGTGTGGTGGTTCAAGAAGTATCGCAATCCTGCCGACCATCCTTCTTTGAGTGACGCGGAGTTGCAGCACATCTGCAGCAGCGAAGGGGAACAGCTTGCAACCCAAATCCCCTGGTTTAAACTTCTCGGCTACCGACAAACCTGGGCTTTCGCCATCGCAAAATTTCTTACCGATCCAATCTGGTGGTTTTATCTTTTTTGGCTGCCTTCGTTTTTCCATTCGCGCTTCAACCTGGACCTGTCGCACCTTGGCCTGCCGCTGATCATTGTTTATAACGTTTCGGTGATTGGCAGTATTGTGGGCGGCTGGCTTCCTGCGTTGTTTCGCTTTTCAGTTGACCCCGCGAGGGCGCGCCTGACCGCGATGTTTATTTGTGCGTGCCTGGTGCTTCCTATTTTTAGAGCCGGCAACCTGAAATCTGAATGGGCCGCTGTAGCGTTACTTAGCCTCGCAGTGGCGGCACATCAAGGATGGTCGGCAAATCTCTTCACTATCCCCTCGGACATGTTTCCGCCCAGCGCTGTGGGCGCGGTGGTTGGCATCGGCGGAATGGTAGGCTCGGTTGGCGCGGTGCTGTTTTCCGTGACAGTTGGAAAGGTCCTGCAAGTGACGGAGAGTTATGTCACGCTTTTTGGCATGGCCGCTAGTGCCTATTTGGTGGCTATAGCTGTCATTCGCATTCTGGTCCCTGGACTTAGGAAGGTGGAATTTACGGCGTAATTTTCAGAGGGAAAATGAAATGAAAACAAATTCAGTCGACCGACGTAAATTTATCAAGACTTCTGGCAACGCCGCTGCGGGTATGATGGTGACCGCCGCTCTTCCTGTGCGGGCCACAAGCAGCGGGATCGCATCAGACTCACGCGCGAAGCGATTCCTCAAGTTTTCGGTTATCGGCGTCAATCACGATCATATTTATGCTCAGGTGGAGGCTGCGCGCCGCGGTGGCGGCGAGCTGGTCTCTTTCTATGCAAAAGAACCAGAGCTGGCCGCCACTTTCAGCAAGCATTATCCGGATGTAAAACTGGCCGGCAGTGAAAAGGAAATACTAGAGGACCCGTCCATTAAGCTGATTCTGAGTGCTTCAATTCCCAGTGACCGTGCTCCGCTAGGCATCGAAGTGATGCGCCACGGAAAAGATTTCATGGTTGACAAACCGGGCATGACCTCGCTCGAGCAACTTGATGAAGTGAGGAGCACGCAAAAATCCACTCAGCGGATCTATTCCATCATGTACAGCGAGAGGCTCGAGAATCGCGCCACGGTTCGCGCCGCAGAATTGGTGAAGGCCGGCGCAATCGGCCGCGTTCTACAAACCATCGGCACCGGGCCGCACCGGATAAGTCTGACGCAACGCCCTCCGTGGTTTTTCGAGCGTGAGCGATATGGCGGTGTGCTTTGCGATATCGGCTCGCACCAATTCGACCAGTTCCTTTATTTCACCAATTCAACAAAAGCGGAAATTGTTGCTTCACAGATCGGCAACCTGAACCACCCGCAGTACCCGGGCCTGGAAGATTTTGGCGATGTGATGCTGCGGGGAGATCATGGAACAGGTTACATCCGCGTGGACTGGTTTACGCCCGATGGTCTCGCTACCTGGGGAGATGGACGACTCTTTGTGCTGGGCACCGACGGTTACTTCGAAATTCGCAAGAACATCGACATCGCAGGAAGAAATCTCGGCAGCCATCTTTTCCAGGTGGATCAGAAGGGTACGCGTTATATCGACTGCCAGGATGTGCCTCTGCCGTATGGAGAACAACTCATCAACGATGTGCTGGACCGCACCGACACCGCCATGAATCAGGAGCATAGTTTCTATGCTATGGAGTTGGCGCTGAAGGCCGAACAGCAAGCACAACGCATCGATCGGCGAGCCTAATCGTTGCACTGATCAGGCCTAGCGCTCTGGGTATTCGTCATTGGGGAGATGCGCTCTCCCTTGGGGTCAAAGACCACAGCCTCGGGGGTGGCCTTCGCCATAGTTCTTTTTACGAGGGCGTGGTCCAAATCGCGAATCGCCGGTAATTGGTAACTGTACCCCTGCAGATAATGCCGAATTTTATCGCTAGATTCGGTTGTGTCCGGAAAAACGAAGCGGAACGAGGCTTGCTGCCCGTACTTTTTGCTCATTTCTTGCAGCAATGGCGCATACCGATTTGAGATTGTGCAATCCGTGCGCACAAAAACCAAAACTTTGCCCCGCCCTTGCGCGAGCAGTTCATCCGCGGAGCCATGAATATCGATCACAGTTTGGCGCGCGAGAAGCGGGTAAAAGCTGAACGAGCACTCCAGGATAACGGCCATCACGGCACGCGCCAAAAATAAAATCCGAAATGAGCTGGAATCGCTGCGCAAGAATTCTCGCATCCAAGAACCAAAAAAATGAGCTAGCGTCGATGTGCCTGTCGCAAGTTTCCGGGCACTCCAGATATGCCGAGGCAACGCAAAAAATGGCGACTTCCACTTTTCATGGAAACCGCCACTTAGCCTTGAGTTTTGTTGCCGCGTTTTTCCTATGCTACTGGTCTGCGCTGAAAGAAGTGAACGATGATCGAAATCACCGCAAATAACAGCAGCAAGTGGATCAGCGCACTAGAAACGTGAAAGACCAGAAACCCGCCGAGCCACAAAAGCAGCAAAATGATGAATAGCACCAGGAACATGCGTCCTCCTTTGGAGCTTAAATACTCAAGTTACGAATCCTCGCGAAACTAGTATCCGGTTCCGGCTTTGCGAGTCGAGGGAACGTCGCGCGTGTCTGTTTTGTCCTTCACATCGGCCGACGATTCGCCCGCTGTGGAAATATCTTCCGCGCCGGTGCGCTGAAGAATGTCCTTCGCGCGCTTCATTTCCTCAGAAGTATCGCAGTGCACGGAGACCAAAATTCCACCCTTCTGGAGGCGCCCCTCGTAACGCTTCGCTTCAAATTCCGGGATGCCCATGCCTACAAGAGCGCCGGTAACTCCGCCAACAGCGCCACCAACTCCAGCACCTGCCAGCGCCGCCATAATTGGTCCGGCTGCGATGAAGGGGCCCAAGCCCGGGATAGCCAGCGCGCCAATACCAACTAGCCAGCCAAGCGTGCCACCGATGACTGCTCCAGATCCTGCGCCCGCGGTGGCGCCTTCCGGTGCCTTGGTGTTTTTCTGTGTGGCGATCTCACGGTTGCCCAGATTTTCCGGTAGCAGTACGGAGACGTCAGACTGTTGGAAGCCCGTGTCCCTCAACGCGGTTACAGCGTTTTCGACCGCACTACGGCTTGGATAAATTCCGAATACCGATTTGTTTTTAGCCATTTTTGTATTCTCCTTAAAATGTTTTTTTCTACACACACAATTAAGCGCTTTTTACTGCTCTTAGGGCGCACTCATAGTGTTGCAGCGGCGAGGGCAAACCAATACGAGGATCGCTGCAGATAAAATAGGGGATTACCCGACTTGGCCGACTGCGGCTTCTACGTTGCATTCGCGGGAAGACTACACGCGACCGTGTATGGCGGTGCAAGTCCAACAGCGATACCTTTTCCACGGCCGCTTTAGTGTTTTTACTTAACTCTTTAACTGAGGGCAAAGTTATGACAATTAAATTTAAGACGTTGCAAATCGCCGCGCTGGGTTTGGGAATAGCTGGACTTTCGGTGACAGGAACCTCTACTCTCGCGCGGCAGTCGGATCAACAGGCTCAGCCTGACAATACTCGCAACAACAAGGGAGATAACGGGAAAGGTGGAACCACCGCCGATCAGCAGCAAAATAATCCTGCCGACCGCGAACTGGCGAGAAAAATTCGCAAATCCGTAGCCAGCGATTCCTCACTCTCCACCTACGCTCACAACATAAAGGTCATCGTGCGCGACGGCATGGTTACTCTAAAGGGCCCGGTGCACACCGAGGAGGAGAAGAACGCCATCGGAGCGAAGGCTTCTGAAGCCGCTGGCGGAAACGACAAGGTACAGAACGAGCTAACTGTAAAAGCATCGTAGAAGTTTTAACTCAAATTAGAAAAAACCGCCGTTGTGCCCACACAGGCCAGCGGCGGTTTCTATTTGAGGCTGGTAATCAAGAAAGCCAACGAGGCCCCGAACATGGCGATCGTTCCGATCCACCCGGCAACCCGTAGATACTGGGGCAGCGTGAACTCCCCCATGATTTTTCGGTTTCGGGTCATCAGCATCATCAAGGCCATTACCGGCGCGGCCAACAATCCGTTGATCACGGCCGCAACGAAAAGGGATCTGATGGGGTCGAAGTGCACAAAATTCAATGCCAAACCAACCAGCGTTGCGACTCCCAGAGTAAGATAAAACTTCGCCGCGCGCCCCGGCTTGATTTCCAGCCCAACACGCCAGTGCATGGCCTCGCCAACGGCATAAGCTGCAGCTCCGGCTAGTACCGGAACAGCGAGCAAGCCCGTTACGATAATTCCCGTGGCAAAAAGCGCATAGGCAAAGCGGCCCGCCAGTGGCTCCAGCGCGTTGGCCGCTTGAGTTGCAGTTTGAATAGAGGTTTCGCCGTGCGCGTGCAGCGTGGCCGCAGCCGTCAACATAATAAAAAACGCCACCGCGTTGGACACCGCCATGCCCGCATAAGTGTCAATTCTAATTCTGCGCAATTGTCTGGGTGCCTGCGCAGGGGCGCTTCGCAGCGGTTTTTCATCCGGCCGAACTTGTACTTCCTCCGCCTCCTGCGAAGCTTGCCAGAAAAAAAGATAGGGGCTTATGGTGGTACCTAATACCGCTACAACCATGGTCAGGTAATCACCGTGAAACATTTTTATCGGTGGCACGATTGTTGCCTTCAGAGCAGCCGGCCAATCGACGGGCACCAGAAACGCCGTCACCACGTAGGCCATCAGCGACAACACAAGAAATTTTAAATATTTCACGTAGCGGGTGTACGGCACAAAAATCTGTAGCACGATAGAAATTAATCCCATCACCAGCAAGTGCATCCACGCGGGGCCTCCAAATAGCATATGCGCCGATTCGCCCATGGCCCCCAGATCGGCGCCCAGATTAAAAATGCTGGATACCAGCAGCATGGTCACGATCGCGTAAACCACCGGTCGTGGGTACGCTTCGCGGATATTCGCCGCTATTCCGACTCCTGTCACGCGACCGATGCGCGCGCTGATTTCTTGTATCGCGCACATAATTGGATAAGAAAAAAGTGTCAACCATAGCGTTCCAAAGCCAAACTGGGCGCCTGCCTGCGAATAGGTAGCGATACCGCTGGGATCGTCGTCCGACGCACCGGTAACAAGCCCAGGTCCCACCAAGGCCATATTCTCTGCAAAAGAGTCCGGGTCCTGGGGAGGAAGGATTGTTCTTCGCGCTTTGGGTTCGATGTTATTTTCGGAGGTTTTACTAACCGTGGATTTTGCGGGTGTGGCCACGCCGGATTCTCCTGTCATAGGAATGAGTTTGAACCCGGCGTGGGGCAAGCCTAGAATCCGTGCCTTTGCCTTTAATATCGCTCTAAATTCTTCCGAGCAGTAGCAATATCACCAGGATCACAACCACAAGCCCCAAACCACTGCTCGGGTAGTAACCCCATCCGCGGCTGTACGGCCATGCGGGAAATGATCCAAGTGCGAGAAGCAAAAGTATAACCACAAGAATAGTGATCATGTGCTCCCTCCGTGGCGCATTGGACCGTTTTACTCGAGCCAGCACAATCGGTGTAAGTGTGTATTTAGGCGCGAGTTAATTACTAGCGGAGTTTTGATGGGAAACAACGACGTGGCCGCGTGGGTAAGAAAGGGCATCCGAATACAGCGTAAACGGTATTTCTTTTCAATGGGATGCGCACAACTATCTATGAAGTAATTCTCGCGACGAATCGACGTTTGAGCGCCTGGGTAAGGCGCTTCCCGTAATTTTCTCTCGGTCTGATTACTTTACGAACAGGAGATAACCACATTGCGCATTTTGGTAGCGGACGATCACGATATTATCAGGCGTGGTCTCAAAGATCTGCTAACTTCACGCTCCGGCTGGGAGGTTTGTGCCGAAGCGAAAACAGGACGTGAGGCGGTGACTTTGGCCGAGCAGTTGAGACCTGATGTAGTGGTAATGGACATCAGCATGCCCGACTTAAATGGCCTGGAGGCTGCCCGAAAGATTCGCAAGAGTCTTCCAAAGACGGAAATCCTGATTCTCACGCTTCATTTTTCCGATCAACTGGTTCGCGAAATCGTCGAGGCCGGTGTGCGCGCCTACATTATGAAATCCGATGCCGACCGTGATTTAGTCGCCGCTGTTGAGGCGCTAAGCAATCACCGACCTTTTTTTACTGCACGGGCGGCCGATATGCTGCTCGACGGATTTGTTCGCCCTCACGCCGCCGGGCCGGATCCCGGCGCCGTGATTCGCAACCGTCTCACTTCTCGCGAGCGTGAGATAGTGCAATTGCTTGCGGAAGGCAAGAGCAGCAAAGAAGTAGCCGTGTCGCTGGGAATAAGCGTAAAAACCGCGGAAACACATCGCGCAAATATCATGAGAAAGCTCGAATTGCATTCGGTGAGCGAATTAGTTCGTTACGCGTTAAGAAACCAGATTATCGAAGCCTAGGAATTACAGACGGTTGGCTGAGTAACGATGCGGAGAATTTATGCCACGCGTTTTAGTTGTCGATGACCATGCGGTGATACGCCGTGGCGTCCAGGGAATACTAAGTACCTATCCTGAGTGGGACCTGTGCGGTGAAGCCGACAACGGGCAAGATGCCATTCGCCTCGCCGGTGAGCTAGCGCCCGAGGTAGTCATCATGGACGTGTCTATGCCCGGCATGAATGGCCTTGAGGCAACGCGCATAATTCATGACGTGCTTCCTGAAACTAAAGTATTGTTGCTCACGCTGCATTCCTCCTCGGAATTTGTAAGCAGCGCATTCCGGGCGGGAGCCAGAGGTTACGTTTTGAAATCGGACGCGGAAAACGAGCTCGTGCGCGCCTTGAATGTTGTGGTGGGAGAAGGCACTTACGTTAGTCCAGCGATTGATGCTCGCGCAGTGAAAGAATCCATCTTCAACAGCAACTGATTTGTGTGTATGCGAGACCATCGCTTTGCCCGTGGACTTTTTGTTTGCCCGCATACAAGATAGAGCCGCAAACTCGTATTGCTAAATTCAGGAGGATTCACATGCCCCCCCCTACCCAGAAAGCGGGTCCCGCTGACACCGGCACGCGCGAAGATCTTATTAAGAGTCTGAACGGAGATTTGGCGCGCGAATTCCAAGCGATTATCGCCTACGTCGTTTACTCCCAGGTTTTAAAAGGCGCCGAATACATGAACATAGCTGGCGAACTGGAAAAACACGCCGGCGAAGAATTGCAGCATGCGCTCACCATCGCCAAGCAAATAGATTATCTTGGCGGCACTCCCACCGTGCAACCCGAGCCAGTCAAGTCCGCGGAAAACAACAAAGAGATGTTGCGCGCGGATCTAAACAACGAAAACGAAACAATAAAGAACTATCGCCTGCGGATTCGCCAATGCGAACAGCTCAGCGAGTTCGCCACCGCCGAGTTAATCCGCGAAATTCTTATCGAGGAACAGGATCATCAAATCGCGTTGGCCACCGCATTGGGAATCGACCCTCCGAAGCTATAAGCGGATCCGATTTTCGGGGACAAACACTGACGCCCATTTCGCATGCGGTTCGGTTTTGTCAGCGTACAACTATCGACCGCGCTTCGCCTAAATAGCTCACCGGTGGTGGCCCACCTGGATCAGTTGGTCCTGGCCCGGGAAAAGGAGCGCGCCCTGGATCGGGCGATGGCAATTCCGGCTCAGAAGGTTTTTTAGGAGGCAACTCTGGTTGCGGAGGTTGCAGCACGGGTTCCTCCGGACCAGGCCAGTTCGGTTCTGCGGCATGCAAACGCGGCATCAATACCTCCTTAAATACTCAAAGAGCAGCATGGCTCGCCGTAAGACACCGAACAATCGGTGCAACGTGGTAGCTGTGCGCTGCAATTTCCAGATGTTCGCGAGTCATCTTAAGAAATGAAATACCGCGTCCTAGGGTCTTTGCTGGATTCGACGACCCAGAGAATAGCGAGTATTCTTCAGCTGACTACAACACCGGCCGCCGGTGTCCCTCGCGGGAGTGACTGCACACGGTAGCCCTGCAGGGCCTTTGCAGTTTGACCTGTCTGGAAGCTATCCCCGGCGCCGGTATAAAAAAGTTCTCCGTGAATTTTTCCTTACCCTTAGTCATTCGCAATTCTACCTGTAATCCCCTATTGAGCCTGACGGCGGGGCGAGGCACATTTAGCACGCACAGCCGGACTTCCCCGTAAAGTGTCGGTCCACTCGCGCTGATTGCGTGAGAATTTGTTCAATTTGAGGAGAGCTATGAAATCGCTTAGAGCAATGTTGGCCCTCGTTCCTGTGTTACTGGTTGGGGGGTTGCTGGGCTGTTCGAACACCCCGACTAAATCGCCGGATGTCACGGATAGTGTCCGCAGGTCGCTGGATCAGTCCGGCTACAAAGATGTAAGCGTCAGTCAGGATCGTGATAAAGGCGTCGTTACGCTAGCGGGCACGGTGGCTTCCGAGAGCGATAAGGCGCAAGCCGAATCACTCGCAAAGGCTGCAGCTGGGAACCAAGTGGTAGCCAACACCATCGCGGTTCGCCCTCCCGGAGATGAGAGCACCGCTAAAGCGGTGGATTCCGACCTCGACAAAGCCATCGAAAAAAATCTCGATGCCGCTCTCGTGAAGCGCAAAATGGATAAGGGCGTCCATTACGCTGTCAAAAACGGCGTAGTTACGCTGAAGGGTGATGCCGCGACGCCAAGCCGTCGTGCTGCTATCGAGCAAATCGCCAATAGCGTGCCCAACGTCAAGCAGGTCGTCAACGAAATGGAAGTCAAGGGACAGAAGGCCACTTCTTCCCGTCATTAAATCCTTATCAAATTGTCTGACGGGAGCGCGGCTGTGAGGCCCTGCTCCCGGTTCGTATTTCCTGCCGCAAAGCTCGGTGTAACGTGTAGGCATGTTCGATTTTGTCTCCACGTGTGATATACCAAAGACATTAGTTTGCATTCGCCAACGTACTGCTTAACTAGCTGCGAACGAAACGACACCGAGTCCTGAGCCGCTTCGTTCTGTTTCTCTAATCCCGATGTCGTTTGGCCTTATCATCATCGCTGTTATTGCCGTGGCGGCTTTTCTCCAGGCAGCGCGGCGTCAGTAACAGCACCAATTGGTTCTTGCACACTTATGACGCTCATCCCCCGCTCCTGGATGAGGTCGGTCTTGAATCCGCTACGCGTTGGTACGCGGATGGGTTTGCAAAACGATGCGCCTGAAGGGTCAGCCTGCACTCGACCCCATCACCTACCGTTTGCCAAAAGATGTGGAGCTAGCCTTGTTCAGGGTGCTTCAGGAATCCTTGACCAACGTTCATCGGCACGCGGGCGCTAAGTCGGTAGACGTTATTCTCACCTGCTCAACCGAACGGGTAGTCCTCTCCGTTATTGATGATGGTATAGGGGGGATATCCCCCCGGGGGTCCTAACGCGCTTTGACTCTGGTGGGGCTTCTGGCTAGGTCTGGCGGGGATGAGGGAGCGACTGGCAGAACTGGACGGAACGCTGGAGGTTAGACGCTGTACGCCGCCCAGGGCCGTGAACGGACGAGTATTTCAAGCCGTCGTCGCGAGCGCGTCCGGGCCCTGAAAACGCGAGATTTTACTGTCTCCACCTGATCCCCATGGCCCGC
>Ga0210384_10001492_pt1 | contig 31634 bp, 37 predicted proteins | sample IncBWH2MmetaG_FD_160574 | JGI IMG/M metagenome (GOLD analysis project Ga0210384, IMG submission 160574) | Forest soil microbial communities from Barre Woods Harvard Forest LTER site, Petersham, Massachusetts, United States - Inc-BW-H-2-M | ecosystem: Environmental > Terrestrial > Soil >...
TTCCGGGCGCACGGACCGGTCGGTCTTGATGGCCATGGCGACGCTCCTTTGCGAACTCGGCAAACTGTGTCACGCCGCGCCGCCGGCTGTCAAATGGGCCACGCGCCGCGGGGGCTTGGCGGACGCCCCGCAGTCTGCTAGGCTCCCGCGTCGAGATGGCTGCGACTGGAGCAAGCGCGCGCGGGATCAAGCAGGTAGCCTGGCTCGACTGCCCGGGGGGCGGCCAGGTGTCGGTGGACGGCACCACCGCGTACGTGGCGCACATGAAGGCCCCGCACGGCACGAGCATCGTGGACGTGAGCGATCCGGCCCGGCCCCGGGTGCTCGCCACGCTCGAGGTGCCCGCGCGCACCCACTCGCACAAGGTGCGCGCGGCCAACGGGCTCATGCTCGTCAACCGCGAGGCGCAGCCCGCGGATCGGCCGCCGGAGGGCCTGGGCGGCGGCCTCGGCATCTACGACGTCTCGAATCCGAGCCGGCCGCGCGAGATCACGTTCTGGCGCTGCGGCGGCTCCGGCGTCCATCGCTTCACCTTCGACGGGCGCTACGCCTACATCTCTCCCGAGATGGACGGCTATCTCGGCAACATCGTGATGATCCTCGATCTCGCCGATCCGGCACGCCCCCAGGAAGTCGGGCGCTGGTGGATGCCCGGGCAGTGGACCGCGGGCGGAGAGACGCCGTCCTGGTCCGGGCGGCAGCATCGCTGCCATCACCCGATCCGCTCCGGCAACCGGCTCTACGTGAGCTACTGGCACGGGGGCTTCGTCATCCTCGACATCGAGGACATGGCCAAGCCGCGCTTCGTCTCCGGGCTCGACTGGAGCCCGCCCTACATCACGCCCACGCACACCGCGCTGCCGCTCCCGTTCCCGCTCCAGGGGCGGCGCGTGATGCTGGCCGCCGACGAGGACGTGGCCAAGACCGCGCCCGGGCCTCCGTCGTTCCTCTGGCTGGTGGACATCACCGACGAGGCCCACCCGGTGCCCTTCGCGAGCTTCCAGGTGGCGGGAGTCGACGGCAGCCCGCAGCCCGAGTTCACCGGCTGTCATCAGCCGTGCGAGCGGGTCACCGGGCCGGAGATCCCGGTGGCCTGGTTCGCCCACGGCCTGCGCATCGTGGACGTGGCCCAGCCGCACGCCCCCCGGGAAGTCGCCCACTTCCTGCCGGAGCCGCCTGCCGGTCAGGCGCGGGTCTCGAGCAACGACGTCGAAGTAGACGGCCGCGGCCTGCTCTACCTCATCGACCGCGGCCGGGGCCTCCACATCCTGGAGCGCGCCTAGCCCTCTCCGGTTTCACCCGGTTCGTTTCACTTCGGACCCCGCCCGGTGTCTATAGGGCATGAACAACAGAACAGACCACGGCTTCCTCGTCCTGGCGGATGTGTCTGGTTTCACTGCCTTCGTCACGACCACCGAGCTGGAGCACGGGGCCGAGATCATCGCGACCCTGCTCGACGAGGTGGTCGCCCATCTCACCCCGCCGCTCGAGCTGCAGGAGATCGAGGGTGACGCGGTGTTCGTCCTGGGCGGAGCGTCGTCTGGATTCGAGCGGGCCCGGCTGCTGGAGGTCCTGGAAGGGGCCTTCGCCGCCTTCAAGACGCGGCAGCGGGTGATGCAGGCCGACGAGAGCTGCCAGTGCGGGGCCTGTCAGCGGATCTGGACGCTCGACCTCAAGATGGTGGTCCACCACGGGCCGTTCCTGCGCCACACGGTGGGCGGCCGGAGCCGGGTCACGGGCACCGCGGTGATCCTCGTCCACCGCCTGCTCAAGAACGGCGTGGCGCGGAAGGGTGGCTACGCGCTCCTCACCGAGTCGGTGCTGCGGTCACTCGGCATCGACGGCGCCGAGGCGGGGCTGCCGGCGCACGTGGAGCGCTACGAGCACCTGGGCGACGTCCGCTGCTTCGTCCGCGACCTCGACCCCACGCTGACGGTGAAGGGGAAGGAGCTTCACCCGCAGGCGATCGCGTAGACGTCGCTCACCCCGTCGGGCAGGCGGTCCTCCCGCCAGCTCCGGCCACCGTCCTCGGTCCCGAAGACCTGCCCGGTGCGGCTGACACAGTAGACCGATCCGGCATCGCGCGGGTGCAGCGCGACGGCCATCATCGTGCTCTCCGCCTTGACACCGTGGTCGAAGCGCGTCCAGGTCTCACCCAGGTTGTCGCTCCGATAGAGCGAGCCGTCCTCGCTGCGCGCGGCCGGACTGAGGCACGCGTAGAGCATGCGCGGGTCCTGGGGCGAGACGCGCACGTCACGCCCGTAGGTCAGCGGCGAGAAGCGGCCGACCTCCATGTCCTGCCAGTGGGCGCCGCGATCGGTGCTGCGGAAGAGACCCATGCGCAGGGCGAGGAAGACGGTGTCGGTGGCCGCGCCGCTCACGCAGAGAGCGTGGCCGTCCAGCATGCCCTCCATCTCGCTGTCGCTCACGATGCGGCTCTTGAGATGCGGCAGCTCGGAGAGCTTCACGAGATCGGCACTGCAATCGTCCCACGTCTCGCCGCCGTCGAGGCTCCGCATGGCGCCGCCGACCTCGAGCGCGGCGTAGATCTGCTCCGGCCGGGCGGGATCGATCGCCATCCGCATCACGCGGCACGCGAACGGCATCTTGACGCGCTCGGCCTGCACCGCCTTCGCTAGGCGCCGCCAGCTCGCTCCCTCGTCGTCGCTCCGGTAGATGCCCACCGGCGAGGTACCCGCGAAGAGCGTCCGGGGACGGGTCGGATGCACCAGGATCGACCAGACCTGGCCGCCGTCCTCGGGGAACGCCATTCGCTCCCAGCGCTCGCCCCGGTCGGTGCTGCGGTACGGTCCGCTCTGCGTGCCGACGTACACCACGTCGGGATTCGTCGGATGCACGGTGATGGCCTGGACGTGGGTGACCTCGGGAAGGCCCTTGGTCATCAGCTCCCAGCGCCCGTCACCGGCGGCCCGACGAAAGACGCCGCTCTTCGACCCGGAAGTCCACCGCGCCGCCCCGACGTAGATGTGAGAAGGACCCGACGTCGTCGTCATACGCGCTCCCCTTTCCGGTTCCGGTCAGTGGGCCACAGGATAGCAGGCGGCCCGTCCTGCGCAAGCCACCCTAGGCGCACCACTCCCGAGGGCCGTCGTCGCTGAATCCGCACTGCTCGCACGGGCTGTAGTAGTGCCAGGCCGGCGGCATCGCCACCGCGAGGCGCAGCGAGAGATCGTCGCCGGTGTTGCGGATGTGGTGTACGGTGCCGCGCGGCACCCACACGATGTCGTCCTTGGCCGCGTGCACCACCACGCCGCCGGTCAGCTCCCAGGTGAGACGGCCCGCCAGCACCACCCACCACTCGTCGAACTCGCGATGCCAGTGCGGGCGGTTGCCGCCGCCGGGCGGTGAGGCGATCAGCGTGACCAGATTGCGCTCGTCCGCGATGATGCGCCGCGCCCACGGCGCCGGTCCCATCCGCGCGACCACCTCGGCCACGCGCGTGTGGAGCACGCTCGGCCCGGACGAGCCGTCGGCGGCCGGCGGCGTCGGCCCGGAGGCCAGGCGGCTGATGACGATGGAGATCGGCGACTCGACGGTGGGCATGACCGGGCCTCCCGGCTGAGAGCATACCCGGTGCGCGCGCGGCCGCAAGCGGTGTTGCGGGCGCCCGACCGGCTCGCTTATGATCGGGGCCCTGGAAGGAGGGCGAGCCATGTCGCTGACGACGAGGAAGCTCCACCCGCTGTTCGGCGCGGAGATCGTGGGGATCGACGTCGAGGGCGTGGACGAGCCGACCTTCAAGGCGCTCGTCGAGGCCTTCGACGAGTACTCGGTCCTGGTCTTCCGCGGGCGGTTTCTCACCGACGAGCAGCAGATCGCGTTCAGCCGCCGCTTCGGCCCGCTCGAGACCACGATCCGCAGCATCGCCACCCAGAACGGCACGCCCGATCACATCGCCAACCTCTCCAACGTGGACGCGGAGAACCGTCTGATCCCGGCGGGCGACAAGCGCAATCTCTACAACGCGGGCAACCAGATGTGGCACACCGACAGCTCGTTCAAGAAGGTGCCCGCACACGCCTCGCTCCTCTCCGGGCGCGAGATCCCGCCCGAGGGCGGCGAGACCCAGTTCGCGAGCATGCGGGCGGGCTACGCGCGCCTGCCCGAGGACACGCAGCGCTTCCTCGAGGGCAAGGTCGCGATTCACAGCTTCGTCTACTCCCGTGGGCTCGTGGACGACGCCCTGATGCCGCCCGACCACGCGGCCCAGGTGCCGCCGGTACGACAGGCCCTGGTGCGCGCCAACCCCGCCAACGGGCGCAAGGCATTCTACGTGGGCTCGCACGCGTGCGAGATCGTGGGCATGCCGACCGCGGAGGCCCGCGCGCTGCTCCGCGAGCTGCGCGAGGCGGCCACGCGACCCGAGCTGGTCTACTCGCATCGCTGGGAGGTCGGCGACCTCGTGATGTGGGACAACCGGTGCATGCTCCACCGGGGGCGGCCGTGGGACGAGTCGCGCTACCGCCGGGTCATGCACCGCACCACGGTGGCCGGCGAGGGACCGACCGCGCCCGACGAGGGGCCCGCGCCGGTGAGCCCGGCCCGCGAGGTGGATCTGGCCTGGGGCCGCTCCCAGCTCGAGCTGGTCTAGCCGCCGCGAGGATCGAGCGAGCGGTGGAGACCGAGACGGAGCGGGGGAGCGCGGTGAAGCCGGGTGAGTCGCGCCGCAACGTGGTGGTCATCCACCACGCGCTCGTGCAACACAAGCTCGGGCTTATGCGCCGCAAGGACACCAGCACCTCGCAGTTCCGCACCCTGCTCGCCGAGATCAGCATGCTGCTCGCCTACGAGGTGACCCGCGACCTGCCGACCCACGAGGTGGCGGTGGAGACGCCGCTCGCGCCCACCACGATCCGGCTGCTGGACGGCAAGAAGATCGTGCTGGTCTCGATCCTGCGCGCGGGCAACGGCCTGCTCGACGGCATGCTGCGCATCCTGCCGAGCGCGCGGGTCGGCCACGTGGGCCTCTACCGCGACCCGAAGACGCTCGAGGCCGTGGAGTACTACTTCAAGCTGCCACACGAGATGGACGAGCGCGACGTGGTGGTGCTCGATCCGATGCTCGCCACCGGCAACTCGGCGATCGCCGCGGTCAGCCGGGTGAAGGCGCTGCAGCCCCGCTCGATCCGCTTCGTCTGCCTGCTCACCTGCCCGGAAGGACTCGACAGCTTTCACCGCGTTCATCCCGACGTGCCGGTCTACACCGCGGCGGTGGACAGCCACCTGAACGAGCACGGCTACATCATCCCCGGCCTCGGCGACGCGGGCGACCGCCTCTTCGGCACCAAATGAGACTCGCGGGCAAGGTGGCGCTGATCAGCGGCGGGGCGCGCGGCATGGGCGCGGCGGAGGCGATCCTGTTCGCGCGCGAAGGCGCCCGCGTGGTCATCGGCGACGTGCTCGACGCGGAGGGCAAGCACGTCGAGGCCGAGATCGCCGGCAAGGGCGGCCAGGCGGTCTACGTGCACCTCGACGTGACGAGCGAGGCGGACTGGCAGCTGGCGGTGGAGACCGCGGCGTCGCGCTTCGGCCGGCTCGACGTGCTCGTGAACAACGCGGGCATCGGCGGCGGCAGCCGGCTCGAGGACACCAGCGAGGCGGCGTGGGACCGGGGCATGGACGTCAACGCCAAGGGCGTGTTCCTCGGCACCAAGGCCGCGATCCCCGCGATGCGGCGGGCCGGCGGCGGCTCGATCGTCAACATCTCCTCCCAGCTCGGCATGGTGGGCATGGAGCGCAGCAGCCCCCAGTACCAGGCCTCGAAGGGCGCGGTGCGGACGCTGACCAAGCTCACCGCGGTGCAGTACGCGCGCGAGCGCATCCGGGCGAACTCGGTGCACCCCGGCCCGATCGTGACCCCGATGACCGAGGCGCGCCGGGGCGACCCGGGGCACTACGAGTACATGGTGTCGCGCATCCCGCTCGGGCGGTACGGCGAGCCCGACGAGGTGGCCTTCGGCGTGCTGTATCTCGCGTCGGACGAATCATCGTTCGTGACGGGCAGCGAGCTGGTGATCGACGGAGGATGGACGGCCCAGTAGCCCGGTGGCATCTCTTTCCCGCAGAGAAAGGAGTTCCGCATGATCTACGAGATCCGGACGTATCGCGTCAAGGTCGGCAGCCTGGCCGAGGTGGAGAAGCGCTTCGGCGAAGCCTACGAGTACCGCAAGAAGATCTCGCCCCTGGCCGCCTTCTGGCACACCGAGATCGGCCCCCTCAACGAGATCATCCACGTGTGGCCGTACGAGAACATGAGCGAGCGCAACCGCCTCCGGGCGGAGGCGGTGAAGGCGGGCAACTGGCCGCCCAAGATCGCCGAGTTCATCGAGACCATGCAGTCCGAGATCCTGGCTCCGTTCCCGTTCCTGCCCGATCTCAAGCCGGGCAAGCTCGGCCCGATCTACGAGATGCGCTACTACGCGATGAAGGCGGGGACACTGCCCGATCTCATCAAGCGCTGGGAGGCCAAGGTCGGCGAGCGCATGAAGATGTCGCCGATCGCCCTGGCCGGCAACGTCGAGCACGGCGAGGCCAACCGGTTCATCCACATCTGGGGCTACAAGAGTCTCGACGAGCGCGCGGCGGTTCGCGCCAAGGCCCGTGAGATGGGGGTGTGGCCTCCGCCGGGCGGCGGGGACACGCTGCTGACCCAGGCGAACAAGATCATGCTCCCGTCCGCCTTCTCGCCCGCCCAGTAGAGGGCGGACGCGTCAGGCGGGCGGCAGCCCGTCCAGGAAGTCGAGCAGCACGCGGTTGAAGACCTCCGGCTGGTCGAGGTTCGAGGAGTGTCCGGCGCCCCGGATGACCTCGAGCCTCGCCCCGGGGATCTTCTTCGCCATGTATTCACAGGGGGCGATGAAGGGCTGATCCTGATCGCCGACGATGATCAGCGTCGGCACCCGGATCGAGGGGAGCCCGTCGATCACGGTCGAGCCCTCCTGCGCCAGCATCCCGCGCGCGGCGTGGGCCAGCCCCTGGGCCGAGCGGTGCAGGCCCAGCGATTCGCGCACCTCCCGGCTGCCTCCGAGCGCGTCGAGGCCCCGCGCCTCGAGCGCGGCGGCGCGCTCGTGCGCCCGCTGGTTCCAGGCCGTGCGCGCGTCCGCGCTGCGGTAGCCGGGCCCGGAGTCGCAGATCACGAGGGCGCGGACCATCTCCGGATGCTCGAGATAGAACCCGAGCGAGACGTATCCGCCGAGGGAGAGGCCGCCGATCACCGCGTGCTCCACCCCCAGGCGGCCGAGGAGGGCGTGCATGTCGGCCACCGTGAGGCCCGCGGAGTATCGGGTGGGATCCGTCGGGCTCTCGGTCTCACCGTGGCCGCGCATGCTCCAGCTGATGACGCGGTAGCGCTCGCCCAAGGCGGCGTGCTGGGCGTCCCACATGCGGCGCGTGGCCGAGTAACCGTGGCTCAGCAGCACCGCGGGACCAGCGCCGCTCGCCTCGTAGTCGATCTCGATGCCGTTGAGTCTCGCTCGCGCCATGCGCAGCGCTCCTTTCACGCCGGATAGACGGCGAGTATGCCAGAATCGCCCCATGCTACGCACCTGGGTCCACGTGGCGGCGTGGGTGATGGGGGTCCTCATGATGGTCATCCCGGCAGGGGCGGCGGCGGAAGATCTTACCGAGCTGTCGGCGACCGAGGCGGCCGCGCGCATCCGGGCGGGCACACTGAAGAGCGAGGCGCTGGTGCGCGCCCTGGTGGACGTCGTGGAGCGGAAGCGCGATCTCGGCGCGTTCATCACCTTCGACCGCGAGCGCGCGCTCGCGGCCGCCCGCAAGGCGGACGGGCTCGCCGCCCGCGGGAGCTTCGCGGGGCCGCTCCACGGCGTGCCCATCGTGGTGAAGGACAACATCCACATCGCCGGCTTGCCGAACTCGGCGGGCACGCCCGCGCTGAAAGGCTTCGTCCCGACCACCAATGCCCCGGTCGCCGAGAAGCTGCTCCGCGCCGGCGCGATCGTGCTCGGCAAGACCAACATGCACGAGCTGGCCTTCGGCATCACCAGCAACAACGCGGCCTTCGGCCCGGTGCGCAACGCCTACGATCCCTCGCGCATCGCGGGCGGCTCCTCGGGGGGCACCGCCGCGGCCATCGCGGCGAGGATGGCGCCGGCCGGTCTCGGCTCGGACACCGGCGGCTCGGTGCGCATCCCGGCCGCGCTCAACGGCATCGCGGGTCTGCGCCCGACGCTCGGGCGGTACTCCCAGGAGGGCATCACCCCGATCGCGCACACCCGCGACACCGCGGGCCCGATGGCTCGTGAGGTGGCCGACCTGGTGCTGCTCGACACCATCATCACCGGGGCGCGTGACCGGGTGGCCGCCGCGCCGCTCCGGGGCCTGCGCCTCGGCGTGTACCGCCCGTACTTCTGGCGGGGCCTGGACGCCGAAACCGAGCAGGTGAGCAAGACCGCGCTCGAGCGGCTGCAGGAGGCCGGTGCGGAGATCGTGTCGGTGGGTATGCCCGGGCTCGCGGATCTGAACGGCAAGATCAGCTTCCCGGTCGCGCTCTACGAGGCCAACGTCGACCTCGCGAAGTACCTGAAGCGCTATCGCATCCCGCTCGACGTGAAGGGCGTGGCCGAGAAGATCGCGAGCCCCGACGTGAAGGGCCTCTTCGCCGGCACGATCGTGCCGGGCGCCAAGGACGCGGTCCCGGAGGCGGTCTATCGCGACGCGCTCGCGACGCGGCCCGCGCTACAGCGGCTCTATGCCGAGACCTTCAAGACGTCCGGCATCGCCGCGCTGGTGTTTCCCACGACCCCTCTTCCCGCCGCGCCCATCGGCGACGACGAGACCACCCTGCTGAACGGGACGTCGGTTCCGACCTTCCCCACGTTCATCCAGAACACCGATCCGGGCAGCAACGCCGGGATCCCCGGGCTCACCGTTCCCATCGGGCGCACCTCGGGCGGGTTGCCGATCGGCCTCGAGCTGGATGGGCCGGCCGGCAGCGACCGGCGCCTGCTCGGGATCGGCCTGGCCCTGGAAGGGCTGTTCGGCCGCCTGCCCGCTCCTTGATCCGGCGGCACGGACGCGCGCCCCACCCGGTGGGGCGGCTCGCTTTCATCGCGGCGATTCTGCTCGTCGGAGGCGCGTCGCTGGCCTCGCCGGCGAGGGCGGCCGACGCGCCGGTCGGCGCGGCCCGGACTCTGCTCGAGTCGCTGCTCGGCCGGCCGGCCGGCTCGGAGGCCGAGGCGGACGAGGAGCGGCCGATCGATCCCGACCGGCCGCACTTTCCCGAGGCGGCCACCGCGGTGGGCAAGGGGCGTGTCGTCCTGGAGTCCGGCTACACGTTCAGCGAGAAGGGCTCGGCGACGTCCCAGTCCTTTCCCGAGGCCTTGCTGCGCGTGGGGTTGTTCGCGGACTGGTTCGAGCTCCGGATCGGCCAGAACGTTCTCGATGAGGAAGGGACCGGGCCGGGCGCGCGCGGATCGGCCTTCGGGGCCACGGACCTGTATCTTGGCGTGAAGGTGGCGCTGGTCGAGCAACGGGGGCTCCTGCCCGCCATCGCGCTGATCCCGCAGATGACGGTCCCGACGGGGAGCCGGGCCCTGACCGCGGATCGCGTTCTGCCCGGTCTCAACGTGGACTGCGCCTGGGAGGTGGTCGGGGGCTTGTTCAACGTCGAGGTGCTGGTCGCCACCAACCAGGTCGCCGACGACATCCACCGATCCCACGTCGAGGTGGCCACCGGGCTCACCGGGGTCCTGCACGTGACGCGCGCGCTCGAGGCGTTCCTCGAGTGGGACGCGGCGTATCCGGCGGGCTCGGATCGGCCGGGCTCGGGTCCGCGCCACTCCGCGGTGGGGGGGCTCGTCTACTTCGTCTCGAAGGACGTCGCGGTCGACGTCCGGGTCGGGGCCGGGCTCAGCGCCCGGGCGCCCGATCTCCTGGTGGGCGCGGGCTTCGCCGTTCGCTACTGACCGGCCGCGCCGGCGGCTAGTCCTTCTCCGGCATGGCGGAGGAGTGATGGCTCGTGATCAGCCATTGCCGTCCGTCCCACTTGTACGTGTAGGTGTAGCGGGCCCTGACCTGGGCGCCCGTCTTCGCGAACGTGAACGTGTACAGCCTCACGTCCACCGCGGACGGCAAGGGCTGCAACTGCGAGCACGAAGGCGGAACCGTGCAGCGTCTACGGGCCTAGACCTCGAGCTCCACCGCCACGGCTCCGGGCGGAGGGATCGTGCGGGGGAGGTCCTCATCCGTGCGGAAACCGTCGCGCTTCACGATGCGCGCCGGCGTACCCACCACGGTGCTATGAGCGGGGACGTCATGGTTGATGACGAACGCGTTGGCGCCTACCTTGGCGTGGTCGCCGACCTGGATCGGCCCGAGCAGGATCGCGTGAGTCCCGACGAAGACGTGGTCGCCGAGTCGGGGGTGACGCTGGCCGTGGTATTTCCCGGTGCCCCCCAGGGTGACGTTGTGGAACATCACGCACCAGTCACCGATCACCGCGGTCTCCCCGATGACGACGCCGGTGCCATGATCGAGGAAGAAACCTCGGCCGATGCGCGCGCCGGGGTGAATCTCCACACCGGTCCAGAACCGGTTGATGGCGGACAGGTACCGCGACAGGAGTCGGAGCCCGAGCCGCTCGCGGAGCCAGTGGGCCACGCGGTGGAGGAGGATCGCGTGCAGTGGCGTATGGCAGAGCAGGGTCTCCAGCCAGCTGCCAGCCGCCGGATCGTTTCTGTGCACGGCCCGAACGTCGTCAAGAACGAGCTCCACCATGGTCCCCTTCCTCTTACCTCAAATCCGGGACACATACAATGCCGTCGCACCGCGCTACCGAGTAAGCACATCTTCCGTCCCACTGCCGGGCCGAGGTGCTGGTAGCCTCCACACATGCCTTCGAACCGAATCCTGGTCGTGGATGACGAACCGGACGTGGCCGAGCTGGTGATGCTGGTGCTCCAGCGGGATGGGTTCGAGGTCGACGCGGTGCACAGCGGTCGTGACGCCCTCGAGCGCCTAGCCGCAGCGCAGCCGTACGATCTGATCGTCTGTGACATGGTGATGCCGGACATGGACGGGGCGGCGCTCTATCGGGCGGTGCAACAGGGTCCCGCGCCACACCCGCGCCTGCTCTTCCTGTCCGGCTACTACGATGCCGGAGGCTACGAGGAGTTCCTCCGCGCGGCCGGGGTCCCGACGGTGACGAAACCGTTCGACGTTGAGCGTCTGAAGGCCACGGTGCGCCGATTGCTCGCTGCCACCGTGGACCCGTCTGGGCCAACGGGGCAGTGAGCGATTACCACGAGGACGTCGGCTCGAACACCCAGCTATAGGGATACTCGCGCCCGTTGCCGTGGCGCACCCAGCGGCCTCCGGGAGCCGCGATTTCCGGCGTGGGCTCGGGCCGCGGGGTCGGGACGTAGGCCAGCGCCGGGGGCGACGGCACGACGTAGATTGCGGTCGGCTGCGCTGGCACGATGATCGGCGGCGGCGGCTCGCTCGGGTAGTACGAGAAGCCGTACCCGACGCAGCACGGGAAGATCGGCCGACGCATGCCCGGCGGGCGGGGTCCCGGGGGCGGCCGATGGCCGGCGCCCGGGTCGCGGGAGGAGCCGTCCGGGCGCAGATCGGCCCGGACATCCTGGGCCAGGGCGGTTGCCGCGGGCGCGAGCGCCGTGACGACCAGCAGGAGCGCGGCGGCAAGGCGAATCATGCCCGCAGTGTACCCACGTTACTCGCTGGCCGCCAGTCGACGGCGCGGCTGGCAGCCCGCGCGAAATCAGGGCGCGGTGCGGCTTGACAACGAGCGGGCCCGGCGGTCTTCTGGGAGCCGACGGACGGTGGCGCCGCCGGCCGTTGGATCAGGGCATCTGAAAGGAGATCAGGATGGACAACACGCCACCGGGCTTGCACGGCGCGTCATCGGGCGTGGTTCCGGCCTGACGACGCGCGAAGACCACTAGCGCAAGACCAGGGTCCCGACTCAACGTCGGGACATGCCGCAGGTTGATCCTGCGCGCGAACAACCCAGGCCCGGCAGGCGGCCCGGCAGACGGAATGCCGGTTCGCCTCCGGGCCGACTTTGTGTGAGGCATCGCATGCCGCAATGGGACCGGATCGACGTCGATGGCTCCCCGATGCGCCTGTACGTAGGGATGCCCAGCATCGGCCGCGCGTTCCCGGCGGTGATCGTGATCCAGCACGGGCCGGGGGTCGACAAGTTCATCGAGGATCGTGTCGAGCAGCTCGCTCTGCGCGGCTACCTGGCCATCGCCCCGGATCTCTACCACCGGCAGACCGAGGACGGCGACATGTTGGCGCGCATCGGCCGCCTCCGTGATGCCGAGGTCATCAGCGACGTCAACGCGGCGGTCAACTACGCCCGGCGGCTCCGGGACACGCAGCTCGGCGACGTCGGTATCATCGGCTTCTGCATGGGGGGCCGCGTCGCGTACCTGATGGCGGCCTCCAAGCCGGTGTTCAAGGCGGCGGGGGTCTTCTATGGCGGCAACGTCATGAAAGCGTGGGGCGACGGCCCGACCCCGTTCGACCTCACCCCGTACGTGCATTGCCCGATCGCGGGCTTCTTCGGGCAGGACGACGCCAACCCGTCACCCGCGGACGTGGACCGGATCAGCGCTCAGCTCGACAAGTACCGGAAGGCCCACGAGTTCCATCGCTACCCGGGCGCCGGCCACGCCTTTCTCAACTTCAACAACGCGGTGACCTACCGGGAGGAGCCGGCGCGGGACGCCTGGGAGAAGCTCCTGGACTTTCTCCAGCGCAACCTGCACGCGAGCCGCCAGCCGCGCCAGCGGCCGCTCTGACCGTCAGGCGGTGGGCGCGGCCGTGATCGCGGGGCCGGGCGCGCGAGGGCCCGGCGGGACGATCGGGTAGCCCTGCAACACGTCGTAGTAGACCTGGCACCACGGGCAGTCCACGCCGCCGTCCATCATCGCGCAGGTGCAACGGCCCTCGAACTGGGTGGCAATCGCTGCGGCCTTCTGGCGAGGGGTCATGGCAGGCCTCCCTTGTCCAGAACGGTAGCCCCCGCCTGCGACGCGATGATGGCGCCCAGATCAAGAGTCGGTGACGCGCGGCGAATTCGGCCTACGGGCTCCGGAAGGCCGCGTGCTCGACGGTCCAGCGCTTGAGGAGCTCGGGGTCGGGCTCCTGCGCGATGCCGGGCACCCGTGAGGTGGCCACCTCGCCGCGCCCGCTCAGCACGATCTCCGGCTTGCCCAGATCGTTGCTGTAGAAGTAGGCCGACGGGAAGATGTCGGCCGGGTAGGTGAAGTTGGGCAAGGTCGCCAGCTCGGCGCAGATGGCCCCGCCGATCGCGCTCTCGAGCATCCCCCCCACCCAGCAGGGGATGTCGTGCTCGGCGCACCGCGCCTGGATCTCGCGCGACTCGGTGAGGCCGCCCACCCGGGCCATCTTGATGTTGACCACCCGGCAGCTCTTCAGGCGGATGGCCGCCTCCACGTGGGTCAGGCTCTGGATGCTCTCGTCGAGACAGATCGGCGTGCCGATGCGCTGCTGGAGATCAGCGTGGGTGACCAGGCTCATGCCGTCATCGGCCAGCGGCTGCTCGATCATGGCGAGGCCGAAGCGGTCGAGGGCCCGGAACAGCTCGGTGTCGGCGGGCGTGTAGGCCGCGTTGCAGTCCACGTGGAAGGTGAACTGCGGAAACGTCGATCGCACCGCCTCCACCATGAAGAGGTCCCAGCCGGGCCGGAACTTGAGCTTGATGCGCGGGTAGCCCGCGTCGATCGCGCCCTGGATCTTCTGCAGCAGGATGTCGAGCGAGTCCTGGATGCCGAAATCGGCGCCCACCGCGACGCGGTCGGCGGTCCCGCCGAGCGCCCGGTGCAGCGGGAGCCCGCGCCGCTTGGCGTCGAGCACCCACCAGGCGATGTCCAGCGCGGCGCGGGCGAACTGGTTGCCCTTGATGAAGCTGAGCCGGTCCAGCAGGTCGCGAGCGGTCTCGACGTCCTGGCCGATGATGCGGGGCACCATGTGCTCGCGCAGGGTGTGGAAGGTGGCGAGCGTGTGCTCGGCGGAGTAGGAGGGGATGTAGGGTGGGCAGCTCTCGCCCCACGCCGCGTGGCCACCGCCCTCCATCCGGACCAGGATCGTGTCGGTGTAGTACTGGTCCGCGTACGAGGTCTTCCACACGAAGGCGAGAGGCAGTTTCATCCAGTACACGTCGATGGCGTCGATTCGCATAGATCCTCCGCGGTCCGCGGGCGTCGAGACTAGCGCGCTCGGGCGATGATGAAGAGCCGCCGGAACGGAAACAGGGTGCGGCCGTCGGCCCGCGCCGGATACGCGCGCGCAACCCGCTCCGCGTAGGTCGCCTCGAAGCGGCTCCGATCGGGCTCCTCGAGCGCGTCGAGCAGGGGCTTGAGCCAGGTGCCCTTGGTCCATTCCTTCACCGGGTCGCGGCCCTCGAGCACCTGCAGGTACTCGGTCTCCCAGATGTCGAGCGCGGCGGCCTTCGGCGCGAGCACCCCGTAGTAGAAGTCGGGATCGGCCACCGGGGCGGGCCGAAGCAGCGGCTCGAGCCGGGCGCGCCACGGCCCGTCCAGCGCGGTCTCCGCGATCGCGGTGTGGGAGGGCGCCCCGAAGTTGCGCGGCATCTGCACCGCGAGCACGCCGCCCGGAGCCAGCGAGCCCAGCAGAGCCGGGAAGACGCGGTCGTGGCTCCCCAGCCAGTGCAGCGCGGCGTTGGAGTAGATCAGATCCGCCGGCCGCGGCGCGACCCAGCCGGCCAGGTCGGCCTGCTGCCAGGAGATCTCGGGTGCGGTGGCCGCGGCCTTGGCCAGCATCGCCTGCGAGTCGTCCACCCCGGTGACGCGGGCCTCGGGCCAGCGGGCCTTGATCAGCCGGGTGACGTTTCCGGCGCCCGCGCCCAGGTCGTAGATTTCGCCGGGCCGATCGAGATCCACCCGGTTCAGCAGGTCGATCGCCGGGCGGAGGCGGTGGTCGGCGAACTTCAGGTACTGTGCGGGATCCCAGGCCACCCGGGAAGAATACACTGCCTGGCGGCTTGCGATCAGGCCCGCTTGACGGTGGTCTTAGCCGCTTGGTATACAATCGACCACCTTTGGGCCAGGGCAGACGCCGCCGGGACGCCATCGGAGATTGGCAACCGTAAGGTCGTCCAGCTCTCCGAGGACCTTGAGCGCTACCAGATGAGCTACCAGCACTTTGCCGCCGACATCGTGGCCGCGCTGCGCCGCCGGGATCCGGCCGCGGTCGAGGCCCTGCTGCGCGCCCGCCTGCTGCGCTTCCGCGGCGAGATCTCGCCGCTGCTCCCGGTGCGATGAGCCACGAGTTGGTGGTGCGCGGCGGGACGGTGGTCACCGCGACCGACTCGGTTCGCGCCGACGTGGGCATTCACGGCGGGCGCGTCGTCGAGCTCGGGCCATCGCTGCCCCCGGGGCGCCGCGAGATCGACGCGGCCGGGCTGCTGGTGCTGCCGGGCGGCGTGGACGTGCACACCCATCTCGACGCCGAGGTCGGTGGGGTGCGTAGCGTGGACGACTTCGAGTCGGGGACCGCGGCGGCGGCCTGCGGCGGCGTGACCACGATCTGCGACTACGCCTGGCAGGGGCCCGGACAATCGCTCCTCTCGGCCATCGAGGCCTGGAAGGCGAAGGCGGCGGGACGCTCCCACGTCGACTACGGCTTCCACGTGATCGTCTCCGACGCGGGCGACGCGACGCTGGCCGAGATCCCGCGCCTGGTCGAGCTGGGCTATCCGAGTCTCAAGGTCTTCATGATCAACGAGTTCGGCATCGGCGACGACGGCCTCGTGCGCGTCCTGGACGCGGCGCGGAAGGCGGGGGTCGTGGTCAACGTGCACGCCGAGAACGGCGACATGCTCGACCACTGCACCCGCACGATGCTGGCCGCGGGCCGCCGCGACCCGCGCTACTACCCGCAGAGCCGGCCCGTGCTCGCGGAGGCGGAGGCGACCCGGCGGGCGATCGACTTCGCGGCGCTGGTGGATGCCGAGATCTACATCGTGCACCTCTCGTGCGGCGACGCGCTCGAGGCGGTGAGCGCGGCGCGCCGCCGCGGGCTGCGGGTGTGGGCGGAGACGCGCCCGATCTACCTGGCGCTGACCGAGGAGCGCTACGAGGTGGGCGGTGCCGAGGCCGCCAAGTTCGTGGGGGCGCCGCCGCTCCGGACCGCGCGCGATCAGGCCGCGCTGTGGGACGGCCTCCGGTCGGGCGACATCCAGGCGATCGGCAGCGACAACACCTCCTGGACCGTCGAGCAGAAGGCGGTGGGCGCGGAGGACTTCACCAAGGTGCCGTACGGCGTCCCGGGCCTCGAGACCGAGATGCCGGTCATCTACTCCGAGGGCGTGAGCCGGGGTCGCATCCCGATCCAGACCTTCGTGGCCGCGTTCTCGACGAACCCGGCGCGGATCTTCGGGCTCTACCCGCGGAAGGGCACGATCGCGGTGGGCAGCGACGCCGACCTTGTCCTCTTCGACCCGACGCGCGGAGGCACGGTCGACGAGCGGCGGCTGCACTCGCGGGCGGGCTACGACCCATTCAACGGCTTCCGCCTCCGCGGCATGCCGGTGCTGACGCTCTCGCGGGGAGAGGTCGTCGCGCGAGACGGGGAGCTGGTGAGCCGGCCGGGCCGCGGGCTCCACCTGGCGCGCTACCGGACCGGCCCCGGCTCGTGAGCGTCCGAGACACGGCCCCGGCACCCAGCCGGGGCGGCTGCAGTGCACGGCTCATCGTCATCCTATTCAGGGGAGGCTCGGGAATGAAGCATTCGTGTGGAGCGCTTCTGGTGTTCGTGGCGATCGCATTGGCGATTGCGGGCCCGGCGCAGGCGGCGTGCGAGCCCGAGAAGGTCGCGACCAAGTATCCGGGGCTGGCGGGCAAGACCCTCAAGGTCGGGCTCGACCCGACCCTGCCGCCGATCATGTACCGGGATCCGAACAATCCGAGCAAGATCATCGGCCAGGACCCGGACATGGTGGACGCGGCCATGAAGTGCCTCGGGCTCAAGTACGAGCTGGTCGGGCTCGACTTCGGGACGCTGATCCCGACGCTCCAGGCCGGGCAGATCCAGCTCATCTGGTCGAACATCTACTACACGCCGGCGCGGGCCCAGGCCGCCGACTTCGTGAACTACGCGACCACCGGCACCGCCGGGATCGTCAAGAAGGGCAACCCGAAGGGCATCAAGACCATCGACGACGTCTGCGGCAAGCGGGCCGCGCCGATCCTGGGCACCGTCGAGGACAAGGGCTTCCAGGACGCGAGCGCCAAGTGCGTGGCCGCGGGCAAGCCGGCCATCGAGATCACCCCCTATCCCAACGCGCCCGCGACCTCGCGCGCGATCGAGAACGACCGGGCCGACCTCTCGATGTACGACGTGGTGCTGGTCGACCAGGTGGTGCGGAGCAACCCCGACAAGTTCGAGCGCGCCTACTACTTCCGCAGCAACATCAAGGTCGGGGTGGCGGTGAAGAAGGGCAACGACGAGCTGGTGACCGCGGTCAAGGACGCGATCACCGAGCTGCAGGCCAACGGCACCCAGAAGGCGCTGATGCAGAAGAACGGGATCGACCCCACGCTGGCGATCCCGGTCGAGATCGGCCGCTAGCGGTCCGGCGCGACCGGCGGACCGAGCGCGAGCCGCGGGCACATGGAGGCGTTCCTCCAGTACCTGACCTTCCCCTTCCTGCTGGAGGGGATGTGGCTCACGCTGCGGATCTTCCTCGCCTCGATGGTGGGCGGGCTCACGCTCGGCCTGCTGATCGCGCTGATGCGTCTCTCTCCCTACCGGGTGCTCTCGGGTTTGGCCTGGATCTACGTCTGGCTGCTCCGGGGCACGCCGGTGCTGCTCCAGCTCGTGTTCCTGTTCGACGCCCTGCCGTTCATCGGCATCGTGATGCCTCCGGTGACCACCGCGATCATCGGGTTCTCGCTCAACGAGGCCGCGTTCTCCGGGGAGATCATCCGGGGCGGCATTCTCTCGGTCAGCCGCAACCAGACGCTGGCCGCCGCCTCCCTCGGCATGGGGCCGCTCCTCACCCTGCGCCGCATCGTGCTGCCCCAGGCGATGCGCGCGATCCTGCCCGCGGTGGGCAACGACGCGATCAGCGTGCTGAAGGGCACCTCGCTGGCCTCGGTGATCGCGGTGAACGAGCTGACGCTGCGCAGCCAGCAGATCGTGGCGCAGAACTTCAAGTTCTTCCCGGTGTTCGCCGCCGCCGGCCTGATGTACCTGGCGGTCACCACGCTGATCGCGGGGCTGCAGTTCGCGCTGGAGCGGCGGGTGAGCCCCGACGCGGATCGCCAGCGCCGCCCGCGGAGCGAGTCGGCCCTCGGCCGCTTCTTCGGGTTTCGCTTCGGCGCCGGTGAGCCGGAGGTGCCCGGCGCGCTCCCGTCACCCGTCACCGCGGAGGGCCGCGGGGGCGCGGGGCCCCGCCCGCCGCGCATCGACCTGGTCGACCTGGTCGGAGCCCAGGCGGCCCGGACGGACGGTGACACCGCTGGACCCTTCGTGCGCTGCGCGGACGTGTGGAAGTCCTACGGGCACCGGGCGATCCTGCAGGGCGTCGACTTCACGGTGCACCGCGGCGACGTCGTGACGCTGATGGGGCCGAGCGGCTCGGGCAAGAGCACGCTGCTCCGCCTGATCGCTCATCTCGAGCCGATGGACCGCGGCGAGATCACGGTGGGCGGGCAGCCCGTCGGTTACGAGCGTGTAGACGGCGTCCTCCGTCCCTCGCGCCACGTGGCGCGGGAGCGCGCGCGGGCGCGCATCGGCATGGTGTTCCAGCAGTTCAACCTGTTCGAGCACCTGACCGCGCTCGAGAATATCTGCGAGTCGCCGGTGCGCGTGTACGGGGAGCGGCCGGACGTCGCGCGGGCGCGAGCCACCACGCTGCTCGAGAGCGTGGGGCTCGCCTATCACGCGGACCACCTGCCTTCCCGCCTCTCCGGCGGGCAGCAGCAGCGGGTGGCCATCGCCCGGGCGCTCGCGATCTCGCCGCGGGTGATGCTCTTCGACGAGCCCACCTCCGCACTCGATCCCGAGCTGGTCTCCGAGGTGCTCTCGGTGATCCGGCGTCTCGCGGAGGCGGGCATGACCATGATCGTGGTGACCCACGAGCTGCGCTTTGCGCGCGAGGTGGCCGACCGCATCGTGTTCATGGCCGACGGCCGCATCGTCGAGGAGGGCACGCCGGAGCAGGTCCTCGAGCATCCGCGCCACGCCCGCACCCAGCAGTTCCTGAAGCTCGTACAGGACTGAGGCGACCCGCTACCTGTCCATGACCGTGACCGCGTGCCTCAGCGCGACGGGGGCGCCGGCGGAGGCCCGGGCGGCGGCGGAGGCGGCCCGCTCGACGGCGGCGGGGGCGGGGGCGGCGTCGGGACGCGGGCCGGTGCGGTGCCGGGGGCGGCGGCGGGCGGCCCCCCGCACCGGAAGATCTCGGCGTAGACCGTGGAGAGATCCTCGCTGCCGCCGAAAGCCAGCAGGCCGGTGTTGCCGCCCGCCTTCACGATCTTGCGCCGGAGGTCCTTGATCGAATCGTCGCGCGCGGTGCCGATGCGCCCGCAGCCCTGGACGAGCCCGGCGTCGGTGGTGAGGCGCACCCGGGCCATGGCGATTCGCTCGAGGTCGTCGGCGCGCGCCAGCCCACCGGTCAGCGCGCCCGTGATCAGCAGCGCTCCCGCCACGCACATGGATCGCGTCTTCATGGCCATCTCCCGATTCCTGCTATATCCTGACTCCCGTCATGATACCTGACCGTCGGCTCCGGTTCTGCTTCCGAGGAGTGCTCGTCCTGCTGGCCGCTCTCGTGCTCGCCGGTGTCGCATCCGCCCAGCAGCCGGTGCAGACCCCGCTGCTCCTGATGATCTCGATCGACGGGCTGCGGCCGGACTACGTCACCGGGGCCGAAGCCCACGGCGCGAAGGTCCCGAACCTCCGTCGGTTCCTCACCGAGGGCACGTTCGCGGACGGGGTGCAGGGGGTGATTCCGACCGTGACCTACCCGAGCCACACGACCCTGATCACCGGGGTATGGCCGGCCCGGCACGGCATCCTCGCGAACACCACCTTCGATCCGCTGCGCGAGAACCAGGGCGGCTGGTACTGGTACACCGAGGACATCCGCGTACCGACGCTCTGGGACGCAGCCGCGCGGGCCGGCCTCAGCACCGCCAGCGTGCAGTGGCCGGTGAGCGTGGGCGCCCGGGTCACCTGGAACATCCCGGAGTTCTGGCGGGCCGGCACGCCGGACGACGCCAAGCTCCTGCGCGCGACCTCCACCCCGGGCCTGCTCGCCGAGCTCGAGCCGGATCTCGGGCCCTATCCGCGCGCGCTGACCGTGGAGTCCGACGAGCAGCGCGCCCGCTACGCCGCGCGCATCCTCGAGAAGAAGCGGCCGAATCTGCTCACCCTCCATCTGGTCGCGCTCGACCACACCGAGCACGTGACCGGGCCCTTCAGCCCGGAGAGTCTCGAGGTGCTGGAGCGCCTCGACGCCGCGGTCGGCATGCTCCGCCAGACCGCGGAGAAGGCGGCGCCGGGCGGCGCCTACGTGGCCATCGTGTCCGATCACGGCTTCACCCGGACCACGCAGCAGCTCGATCTCTTCGTGGAGTTCCGCAGCGCGGGCCTGTTCACGATGAACGGAAGCAAGATCACCGACTGGAAGGCGATGCCGTGGACGGCGGGCGGCTCGATCGCGGTGATGCTGAAGGATCCCGCGGACGCGGCCACGCTCGGCCAGGTTCGGACGCTGCTCGATCGGCTCGCCGCCGATCCGGCCAACGGGATCGACCGCGTGCTCGACAGCACGGCCCTGGCCGAGCGGGGCGGCTACCCCGGCGCCGCCTTCGCGGTCGGGCTCAAGCCGGAGTGGTACGCGGGCTCGAGCCTGACCGGCCCGCTCGTATCCGTCGGCACGGTGGCCGGTCAACACGGCCATCTGCCCGACCTGCCCGACCTGCGCGCGTCCTTCTTCGTGGTGGGGCCGGGCGTGCCGGCCGGCCGCTCGCTGGGCCTCATCGACATGCGTGACATCGCGACCACGCTGGCGCGCCGTCTCAACCTCTCGCTACCCTCCGCCGAGGGAAAGGTGCTCTGGCCATGACGCCTCGAATCGTCAAGACGCTCACCCTCCCCCTCGCATTGACGCTGATCGCCTCGGTGGCCGCCGCCCAGGTGCCGATCCGGATCCGCGGCACGATCGCCCAGGTCTCGGGCCGGACGCTCACGATCACGACGCGCGACAACTCGACGGTCGAGGTGCGGCTGACCGAGACCGCCGGCGTCGTCGGCGTCGTGAAAGCCGCCCTGACCGACATCAAGCCGGGAGTCTTCGTCGGGACGGCGGCGCTGCCGCAGTCGGACGGGAGCTTCAAGGCGCAGGAAGTGCTGATCTTCCCCGAATCGGCGCGCGGCACCGGTGAGGGCCACTATCCGTGGGACCTCTCGGCGCGCAGCACGATGACCAACGCGACCGTCGACAACATGGTGGAGCGCGTGGAGGGGCCGGTCCTCACGCTCAAGCACAAAGACGGCGTCGTCAAGGTGACCGTGCCGACCGACGTGCCGATCGTGACCTTCGGGCCCGGTGACATGGCCATGCTGGTCCCCGGGGCGAAGGTCTTCATCCCGGGCCAGCAGCAGGCCGACGGGGTGGTGACCGCCGGGCGCGTGCTGGTGGGGAAGGACGGCCTCGTTCCCCCGATGTGAGCGACTCGGTCGAGCCGGGCGCGGGCGCTGGGCTCAGCGCACGCGCCAGTGGCCCTCGACCCAGGCGTAGCCGCCCCCCCGCGCGACCCAGCCGCCGGGTACCCAGATGTAGCCGGGCTGCGCCGGCACTTCCCAGTGACCCGGCGCCCAGACGTAGTGCTCATGGCGCCATGCCCAGTGGCCCGGGACCCACACGTGGGCCGGGGTCGGCGCCACCGGCACGACCTCCACACGCAGGGGTGGGGGCGGAGGTGGGGTCCGGACGACCACGGGCTGGGCAACCACACAGCCGGCCAACGCCAGCGCGACCGCGGAGGTGGAGAGCGCCCGCCGCCACGACGTCTTCGCCATCGTAGGAGTTGTCATGGACGGTTGGACGGCCTCAGGCCGGGGAATGTTTACCCGCCGGTGACGAGGGCGACCCGCCCTGCCAGCGCGGTCATGCCGCTCTGCCGCTCACGGCGCTCTCATGCCGGCGCAGGCCCGGAGACAGCGCGGAGGCAGAAGGCCACGATGGCGTCGATCAGCCGTGAGCCGTCTCGATCTTCGTGCCGGGCCTTCGGCGCCAGCGGGCCGACCAGGCCCTCGAGCAGCGCCCCCACCACGCAGGCCGAGGCGACCTCCACGTCCTGGGTCGCGAGCTCGCCACGCTCCACTCCGTCGGCCAGGATGCCGGCGAGCGCCCGGCCGAGGGCGTGGCGGTAGCGGAGCCGCGCCTCATCCACCGCGGGCTCGGCGGGCTCGACGATCATCGCGTTGGCGAGGCCACGGTTCTGCAGCGCCCGCGTGGCGAAGACGCGCAGGGCGTCGGCTAGCCGCTGTGGCGCCGGCCCTCCGGAGTCGGCGATGCGAGTCACGACGTTCACCTCGCGGGCCGAGACCGCGCTGACGACCTCCGCGAATAGGTCGGCCTTGGACGGGAAGTGCCGGTAGATGGTGCCGATGCCGACCTCGGCCAGCCCGGCCACCGCGGCGATCTGCGCTTCCCGGAAGCCGCCGTCGGCGACGAGCTGACAGGCGGTGCGGAGGATGCGCCCGCGGGCGTCCGCGAGGCGGGCCTCGACCTTGTCTGTTCTGCGATAGGGCATGATCGGAACTCTTGTTCCGTCCTTGAGTCAAGGATAGAACCAAAGTTCCGATCTTCGGTCAAGCCCCGGAACGGGTCAGCGCGTGGGCTGGGGGCGGTTGACGACCCGGGTCGTCGATACCTCGGTCCAGGTGTAGTACCAGCCCTCGTAGATCTGCACCTGCAGCGAGCTCTCCGGCTTCTCGTAGACCTGGGTGGTGCCCTTGTCGGCCGCGGTCGTCGAGGAGACGTGGCGCCAGCCGTTGGCCTCGAGCGTGGTCCGATAGGCGGTGGCCAGGCTGTCCGGCTTGAGACGGCTCTTGTAGAAGAGGCGCGCCGCCTTCACGGTGGGCGACTCGATGATCGTGGTGCGGCTGGTGTCCAGCGTGAGTCCGGCCGGCACCGGGATGTCCTCGAACTCGCTCCGCTGCGGGGCGCGCGGCGAGGAGGCGCAGGCGGTCAGGATTAGCGCGAGCGTGCACAGGAACACGAAACGCCGGGCCATGGATGCCCTCCTTTTCACCCCCACTGTAAATCGGGACGCGGTCTCCGGCGAGGAAGACTTGGGCCGCCGGAACGATCTTGGGTAGTATGGGCCAGATGGTCCGCCGCCGTCTTCTGGTCTCGCTGATCTGGCTCGGCGTGGTCGCCGCGCTCCTCCCCGCCTGCGGCGACGGCGCCAAGACCAAGTCCATCAAGGTGGTGATCGCGGAGTACAGCCGAGACTACACGCGGCCCTTCTGGATGGGGCTCGCCCAGCAGTACACCGAGCAGACCGGCGTGAAGGTGGATCTCCAGGTCGTCGACTGGAACTCCATCGACCAGCAGGTCAGCACGATGGTGCAGAACAACCAGCCACCGGACGTGCTCAACCTGAATTCGTTCTCGAGCTACGCCAAGGACGGTCTGCTCTATTCGGCGGACGAGGCGCTCTCGGCCAAGACCCGCGAGGATTTCCTCGAGCCGTTCGTACGCGGCGGCAGCTATCGGGGCAAGCTCTACGGGTTCCCGATCCTGGCCAGCGCGCGCGCCTTCTTCTACAACCGCGATCTGCTGGCCCGGGCCGGCCTCACCGGACCGCCCCGCACCTGGGAGGAGTTCGTCCAGGCTGCCCGCAAGGTGGAGGCGCTGGGCGGCGGTGTGATCGGCTACGCGCTGCCGCTCGGCCCCGAGGAAGCGCAGGCCGAGTGGTCGATCTGGATGTGGAACAACGGCGGCGACTGGAAGTCAGGGGACGCCTGGACCATCAACAGCGAGAAGAACGTCCAGACGCTCACGTTCCTGGCCGCGCTCGCCAACACCCACAAGGTCACCCAGGTCAACCCGGGCAAGACCAACCGCACCGACGGCGCCTTCCAGCTCTTCAAGGACGGCAAGGTGGGCATGGTCATCGGCTTCAGCCCCCTCGCGGCCCAGCTCGATGCGGAGCGCAAGGTCAACTACGGAGTGGCCCAGATGCCCTCCAACGTCGGCCCGCCGGTCACGCTGGGCGTCGAGGACTACCTGATGGCCTTCAGGAAGAAGGGCAACCAGGAGGCGGTGCGCCAGTTCCTCGATCTCTACTATCAGCCCGAGCAGATCACCCGGTGGATCACCGCCGAGGGGTTCCTGCCCGTGACGAAGTCCGGTCTCCAGAAGATGAGCGGCAACGAGAAGCTCAAGCCCTATCTCGACGCGCTACCGAGCGCGCGGCTCGCCCCGACCACCGACCCGGTGTGGGACAAGGTCAAGCTCGACGTGCAGCAGAACATCGGCGCCGCCGTCCAGCCGGGCGGCAATCCGCAGCAGGTTCTCGACCGGCTCCAGAAGAACGCGGCGGAGAGCGCTCGCTGACGGGCGGTTCGCCCGGGCCCGGCCCCCGCCCTCCGCGTCGGGGCCGGAGCGCGTGGCCCGCACTCCTCTGGCTGGGGCCGAGCCTCCTGCTCATCGCGGGCGTCGTCGGCTATCCCGCGCTCGAGCTGGTGCGCGCCTCGCTCGGGCGTTACTCGATCACCGGGCTCTATCAGGGCTCGGTCGGCCTGCGCAACTATGCTCGTCTCGCCGAGCAGGACGCGCTGCCTGCCGTGCTCGCCAACACCCTGGTCTGGGTCACGGTCGTGGTCGGCGTCACCCTGCTGATCTCGCTCGCGCTGGCCCAGCTCCTCGACGCGCCGTTTCCGGGCCGCCGGCTGGTGCGCTGGGCCCTCATCGTGCCGTGGGCGGCCTCGCTCATCATGACGTCGAAGCTCTTCGTCTGGCTCTACGACTACTACTTCGGGCTCATCAACCACGCGCTGATGTGGGCCGGGCTCCGGGGCGGACCGGTGGACTGGCTGGGCGACGACGCGACCGTGATGGGCGCGATGATCGCGGTGGGCGTGTTCGTCTCGCTGCCGTTCACGACCTACGTGCTGCTCGCGGGACTGCAGACCATCCCGGGCGAGGTCTACGAGGCGGCGCGGGTGGACGGGGCGCGCGGCTGGCGGGCCTACCGCTGGATCACCCTGCCACTGCTGCGGCCCGCGCTGCTGGTGGCCACGGTGCTGAACCTCATCTACGTGTTCAACTCGTTCCCGATCGTGTGGACGCTCAACGATCGCAACCCGGGGCTGGCCCACGACACGATGATCACCTACATGTACAAGATCGCGTTCAAGAGCGCGCTCCGTGACGTGGGGCTCGCCGCGGCTCTGGGCGTGGTGAACGTCGGGCTGATCCTGCTCGCGGTGATCGCCTACCTGCGCGTGGCCCGCTGGCGCGAGGAGCCGGTCTGAATCGGCGCGCCGCGCTCGCCGCCGCGGGGGCGCTGGTCGCGGCGGTCTTGCTCGCGCCCTACGCGGTGATGCTGCTGACCGCGCTCAAGCCCGAGGCCGAGCTGCGCGTCACCCCGCCGCGGCTGTTGCCGGTGGACTGGCGCCCGCAGAACTTCTGGACGGTGCTGCGCGACCCCGACTTCCAGTCCTGGCTCACCGTCTCGCTGACGGTGGCGGTTCTCTCCACCGCGCTGGTGGTGGCGGCCGCGGTGCCCGCGGCCTACTACACGGCGCGCCACCGCTTCCGGGGCCGCTCGGTGTTCCTGTTCCTGGTGCTGGTCACCCAGATGTTCGCGCCCACCGCGCTCGTGGTGGGGCTCTACCGCGAGTTCTTCGAGCTCGGCCTCATCAACACCTACACCGCGCTGATCCTGGTCAACGCCGCGTTCAACCTCGCCTTCGCGATCTGGATCCTCCGCGCGTTCTTCGCGTCGATCCCGCGCGAGATCGAGGAAGCCGCCGCGGTCGACGGCTGCGGTGCCGCGGGCGCCCTCTTCCGCATAGTCCTGCCGGTGGCGCTGCCGGGCATCGTGACCGCCGCGATCTTCGCCTTCATCGCCGCCTGGAACGAATACATCGTCGCGCTCACCCTGATGACCGACGCCTCCATGCGTCCCCTCACGGTCGGCATCACCTCCTACGTGACGGCGTACGTCCAGCACTGGGACCTACTCTTCGCCGCCTCGGTGCTCGCCATCGTCCCGGTCGTCATTCTCTTCGCCCTGATCGAGCCCTACCTGGTAGGAGGTCTCACCGCTGGGAGTGTGAAATAACGCGCGGCAAGCCGGACCCGGGCCGGGCCGGCGGGCGCTCTCCCCGGATCCGTGTCTTCTGCGGACGATCGAAGCCACCAACGTCCACTCTCGTGGCTCGATCGAGACGGCGTTCCAGGGTAGCGACGCAGCGTGGTCCGGGGAGAGCGCCCGCCGGCCCGGCCCGGGTCCGGCTTGATCTCGCGGTGCCGCGCTAGCTCTTGACTGAGCCGGCGGTCAGCCCCGCCACGTAGTAGTCGACGAAGAACGAGTAGATCACCGCGACCGGGATGGAGCCGAGCAGCGCCGCCGCCATGAGCTGCCCCCAGTAGAAGACGTCGCCGCGGATCAGCTCGGTGATCACGCCCACCGGCACCGTGCGCACCTCGCTCTTGGACAGGAAGATCAGCGCGTAGAGGAACTCGTTCTGGGCCAGGGTGAAGGCGAAGATCCCGGCGGAGAGTAGACCCGGCGTGGTCAGCGGGAGCACCACGCGCCACATCGCCTGGAAGCGGCTGGCCCCGTCGATGCGCGCCGCCTCCTCCAGCTCGCGCGGCACGCTCTTGAAGTAGCCCATCAGGAGCCACGCGCAGAACGGGATCAAGAGCGTGGGATAGGTCAGCATCACCGCGCTCAGGGTGTTCCCCAGCTCGAGCTTGTTGATGATGTCGGCCATCGGGATGAAGAGCAGCGGCTGGGGTACCAGGTAGGTGGCGGCGACCCCGATCGCGACGACCGCGGCCCCGGGGAAGTTCATGCGGGCGAGCGGATACGCGATCATCGTGCCCAGCACGAGCGAGCTCACGGTGGTCACGACCGCGACCAGCATCGTGTTGTAGGTCCAGATGAGGAAGTTCGTCTGCGTCAGGAGATCGACGTAGTGCTTGAGGGTCGGATGGTAGACGACCAGCGGCATGATCCGCGCGTTGTACAGCTCCGAGTTGGGCTTGATCGACGTGATCAGCATCCAGTAGAACGGGAACAGCATCGCGACGAGGCAGACCGCGAGCGGCAGGTAGAGTCGGAGTATCCGCGAGCCGAGGTCCCGCCCCTCGATCATGTCTCGCGTCTCATGTAGAGGGTGAGGGCCACGATCATGACCACGAGGGCCGGCAGCATGGCCAGCGCCGACGCCGCTCCCATGCCGAGCTGACCTCCCGACATCCCGAGGTCGAATGCGTAGGTGACGAAGACCTGGGTCGCGTTGGCCGGCCCCCCGTGAGTGAGGGCGTAGACGATCTGGAAGTCGGAGAAGGTGAAGATCACCGAGAACATGGTCACGATGATGAGGATCGGCTTGATGATCGGCAGCGTGACGTGGAGAAACCGCTGTCGGACAGTCGCCCCGTCGATGGCGGCGGCCTCGTAGAGATCGGGCGAGATGGTCTGGAGCCCGGCCAGGAGGGTGATTCCATAGAAGGGGATGCCCCGCCAGGTGTTCACGATGATGATCGACACCATGGAGAGGCTCGCGTTGCCGAGCCAGGAGAAGCCGCTGCTGATCACGCCGGTGTGGACGAGCACCCAGTTGATGACGCTGAACGTGGGATCGAAGATCCACATCCAGGCCACGACGCTGAGGATGGTGGGCACGATGAACGGCAGGAGGAGGAAGGCGCGGACGAGGCCGCGCCCCCGGAAGGACTGGTTGATCACCAGGGCCATCGCGAGGCCGCCCAGGAGCTTCAGGATCGTGGTGGCCGCGGTGTAGACGAAGGTGTTGCGGGTGACCTGCCAGAAGACGCCGTCGTGGGCCAGCGTGACGAAGTTGGCGAGCCCGACGAACACGCCCGATCGGGCGACCGGCCTATCTTGCAGGCTCAGCCAGATGCCGTAGAAGAACGGGTACGCGACGAACGCGAGCAGGAAGAGGACGCCCGGCGCCAGCATCAGCCAGCTGAACGCCCCTTCCCGCTCGAGCACGCCGCGCAGCGACAGGACCCACACCGCGGCCGGGGCCGGTCGGGCGATCGGCTCCGGTCGGACCGCCATGACGTCAGCTGGCCTTGTAGATCTGCTTGAGCTGCGCGGCCGCGGTGGCGATGACGTCCTTGGTCGAATCACCGCGGCAGGCCTTGGCGAACATGTCGACGAGGACGTACTTCGCGTTGCTCTCCGACAGCGCGTGGCCGGCGGGCCCGGGCCACCCGTGCAGGTGCGAGGTCTTCAGCGACTCCTTGAAGGGCAGGTAGCGCGGGTCCGCGTTCCACATCGGGTGGTTGTCGTAGCCGGTGAGGTACGGCGCGTAGTAGGCGTCGCCCGCCACGAGCCAGCGCGAGAGCTGCTTGTCGTCGTAGAGCCAGCGCAGGAAGGCCTTCGCCGCCGCGGGGTCGGGGGCGTGCGAGGCGATCGCGTGCGACTGCGGGTTGTAGAGGTGGAAGCGCCCCTTGGGGCCCTGGGGATTGAGCCCGTGGTCGGTGACCTTGGCGATGTCCGGGAAGTCGCGCTTGGCCACGATCAGGATCGACATCGCGTTGTTGGTGCAGGAGATCTGCTCCCCGAAGAACGCCTTGTTGTTGCTCACGTCGGTCCAGCCCAGCACGTCCTCGAACATCGTCTCCTGGTAGAACTTCCGGCAGAAGTCAACCGCCTTGGCCGTCTCGGACGAGTCGATGAGGACGGTCTTGCCGTCCTTGTCCACCTCGCGGCCGCCGTACGACCAGAGCAGCGGGTACATCCAGCCGTGGTTGTCGCCGAAGCCGTGTCCGATCTCGAAGCCGAAGGGGTGCCCCTTTTTCTTGAGCAGGCGGCCGGCGGCCAGGAGGTCCTCCCAGGTATCGGGGAACTTGGTGACGCCCACCTCCTTGAACCAGTCGGTCCGGTACACCTCGAGCTGGCCGATGTTGCCCCACGGGATCGCCTTCCACTTCTTGTTCACCACCACCGCGTCGAAGATGTTGTCGTGCCAGGGGCCGAGCTTCTTGCCGATCTCCGTCGCCACGTCGGTGACGTCCAGCAGGCCCTGGTCGAAGAGATGCGGCCAGTTGAGACCGGTGCCGACGATCTCGGGTCCGGACTTGGTCTCCACGATGGTGGTCAGTCGCGTGAGCATGCTGCCCACGCTGACCGTCTCGTAGCCGACCTTGATGCCGGTCAGCTTCTCGTACTCGGGCGAGAGGGTCTTCACGAAGAAGTCGTCGAAGCCCTTGATGAACGAGCTCTCGTGGACGACGGTCATCGTCTTCGGCGCAGCGCTCGTCCGTCGGGGGGCCACCGCGGCGGCCGCGCCGCCGACCAACGTCGTGGTCAGGAATTCGCGTCGTGTGCTCATGAGACCTCCTCCGCGGGTCGCGGACGGGATGAGGGACGGTTCACTACGCGGAAGGCAAAGCACGAGGGTCGCGTGCGGCTCGTGGCGCACGGACGAGACGGATCGAGGTCAGGCACTCGCGGCATCTGTGCCTCCGAGGCACGCACCAGCCGGTCAGGCGTGTGCGGCACTCTAGGCCCAGTCGTCCGTTCTGTCAAGGCGCCTGGGCCCTGCTGGGCCTTGCTGCCGCTTGACCGGCACCCAAAGGGACGCTACCGTCGGCCCGGCCGATGGCGCTCGGGGCCGCTCGGCGCCTGGCCCGACCCGTTCATTGCCGAACAGGAGGCTCCGGCATGCCTGATCAGAAACGCATCTCCTACCTCCGCATCGCGCTGATCGCGGTCGGCCTCATCTTCGTCTTCGGGATCTACCCGCTGAGCAAGGTCTGGCCGGCGGGTTGGAGCTGGGGGGCGGGGCACTCCCACTACCTGGCGATGATCCTTGGCCTCTACGCCACCCTCGGGGTCTTTCTCATCGTGGCGGCCCGGGATCCGCTCGCGCACCGGAGCCTGATCTGGTTCACGGTGTGGTCGAGCGTGGTGCACGCGGTCATCATGGCGATGCAGGCCTTCAACGATCCCATCGAGCGCGGCCACCTGCTCGGGGACGTCCCGGCGCTGCTCATCGTGGCCGTCGCGCTCGCGGCGCTCACCCCGCGAGCGAGAGCCACCGCCTAGTTACTTTCCTGGTTCTCGCTATTCTGCGCATCGAGGATTCGATGCGTGATGTTCGGATACTGCCCGCTGCCGACGAGGGAGAATTCCGCGACCTGATCGCCCGTCGCGATCTGGTCGGCGCGGAAGAACTCGAACTTGTGCGCGTCGACCGCCAGACTCTTGCCTTTGCCCCAGTCGTGGCGGGTGCGAGTTCCGTTGCCGTCCTGGATCCACGCGGTGTGCGCATGGATGTAGTAGGGCCCGGTGACGCTCCGGTTGTCGACGAGCTGGCACGCGTTCGACTCGATGAGCCACCACCCTTCGGTTTTCATGTCCGACGTGGTCTTGTAGCCGATGGCGACGTAGATGGGATAGTTGAAGTTGTTGCAGACTGTGACGTCGGCCGCCGCCCGAGACGCCCCGGTCCCGATCACAACGAACACGAGGATGAAGGCCAGCGAGATCTTCACGGCCGTTGTCATGGTTCGACCAACCCCTTTCCCTCTCCGAGCGGGCCCTAGGAAGCACGGTTCATGGCGTACGCGATGGTCCGATCACCTCCATGGAGGCGTGCAGGGAGTTCTAGCGCTATCTCCCTGTCAATTCAAGGCTTCGTTCCGCGCCATGGAACAGACGCTAAGCCGCAGCTCCTCCCGGAGAGGGGCACCTACCGGTGACAGCAAGGCGCCGGGGCAGGGGCGCCATACCCGGGCCGCCTTTGACTCTCGGCCGGGTAGGCCGCCTTTCCAGCGCACGTGGGCTCCTATAAGTAGGGGACTACACATGCGCGTCCGCCTAAGCCGGAACGCCCCACGGTGCCGCTGATGCACCGTCCCACTTTGGACCGCGCTCAGGTGTGGGGGCGCGTGCTTGCGATGATTGCTAAGGCCGATCAGCCCGGCAAGTAGACAAACAAAAACCCCGGTAAGCCGATGCTACGGATCAGTGCGGCGGCCCACTACCTCCGAGTTTGTCAATTGCATCCTTGACCTTCTTAGTGACGTTAGCGCGAATGCTGATCCCGCCCTCACCAACGAGGTCGGAAAACTCATCCTCATTCATCGCAACGCTGCTGGTCCTTCCTCCGAGATCGAGCACGACGTTATACCTGCCTTGATTGGGCTGGCCGATGTAGACCTTTACCTTTGGTGCTAGTCGCTTGACGATTGCTTGGAATTCCGCCTCGCCACGTTCTATTGACAATGCAGCACCCCCGCGTCACGGCTTCGTGCCCTTTTTAGCACGACTAGAATGCGCCTCCTGCCTCGGTTGAGACAACGGCGTTTTTCTGATCGCCGATCCGTCGCTAGTTGGCCCGCTGCACCT
>Ga0210384_10001494_pt1 | contig 31627 bp, 24 predicted proteins | sample IncBWH2MmetaG_FD_160574 | JGI IMG/M metagenome (GOLD analysis project Ga0210384, IMG submission 160574) | Forest soil microbial communities from Barre Woods Harvard Forest LTER site, Petersham, Massachusetts, United States - Inc-BW-H-2-M | ecosystem: Environmental > Terrestrial > Soil >...
TGCCCACTTGTGCCAAAACCGTTCGAGAATGAGTATTTGGAAAGTCATTATCCCTGCCGAGGAAGGAAAGCTTGGAAAATCTGTTTTGTCTTCGATGCAATCGCGAACTCGAAGGACGGAACAAGTCCGTGGCCGTGTATATGTTTGCCCAGACAGTTGGCATCCGGCCCCGGCAGAAATCGACGGCGCAACGAATCTGCTTCTGCCCACAGTGCTCGGTCTCTTTGGCGATGGGCCCGCCTCCCGAGGGAGCGCTAAACATCGCCGCGTGGAATATGATTCGCGATCTCGTGGGCGCGGATCCCGCGCTGAATCAGGCGGCATGGGACGAGTTGCGGGGAGTGGTGGGCTCTTTGCCGTCAGCGGACGACGAAGTAGGGCAACGCTCCGCGGTGCGCGGCGGCTACTTCGAGTTCTGACTCCCCGGCAGTACTCGCACGCAGAGTTTCGTCGCTACTTCAGTAGGCTGACGAGATCTTCCTGGTGCACTGCGAATAGCAGGGCATCCTCACGTTCTACAGCGCCGCTCCGAACCAGACTCGCCAGCGATTCCTCCATGGTCGTCGACCCCTTGCTCTTCGTCATCGTGATTTCCTGGTGCAGATGCTGAAGGGCGTTACGACGGATATGCTGGCGCGCGCCGTAGCCGATCAGCAGCAGTTCCGCCGCGGGCACGCGCCCCCCACGCTTGTCGGGTAATAGGATCTGGGTCAGCACCCCCGAAAGGGCCATGGCCAATTCCTGTCGGATCGTGTTTTGACGCTCCGGTGGGAACGAGTCGCAGATGCGCGAGATGGTCGAAGCGACGTCGGTTGTGTGCAGGGTAGAGAGCACCAGATGCCCTGTCTCGGCCGCGGCAACGGCGATGCGCATGGTTTCCGGATCGCGCATTTCGCCGACGACGATGATGTCGGGCGCCTGCCGCAGCGCGGCACGCAATGCGGTCGGGAAATCCGGGGCATCGACGCCGATCTCAACCTGCTCGACGACGCTGCGAACATGTGGATGCTCGTACTCCACCGGATCCTCGATCGTCACGATGTGGCGCGCTTCGCGCTGATTGATTTCGTTGACGATGGCTGCGACCGTGGTCGACTTTCCCGATCCCGCCGGGCCGCCGATCAAAACCAGTCCGCGCTGAAGGTGTGAGAGCGCTGCCACCGATGGCGGCAGGCGTAACTCTTCCAGCCGGGGAATCCGGTTGGGCAAGGCTCGCACGGTGGCGGCCGCCATCCCGCGTTCGCGGTGCAGGTTGATGCGAAAGCGTCCGACTCCCGCGATGCGATGCGAGGAGTCGGAGATCTGGTGATCGCGATACTGCTGAAGCGCATTCGGAGTGAGGGCGGGAAGTGTCGCATTTTCGATCTCGGCCCCGCTCAGGGGAGACTGACCGATCGGCTGCACGTTTCCTTCAAATCGAATGCATGGCGGTACACCGGAAACGAGCAGCAGGTCACTTCCGTGGCGGGCGACAAGTTGGCCCAGCCATTCGTCAATGCGGGCAGTGGCCGGGAAGTCAGCGCTTCGTTCGCCCGCGACCTGCGGCTGGATGTTTCCGCCGTTCGAAGGATCGGTCATCGGTGCGTCGCTCCTGAGTTCTAGTTCTTCGTGGCGGTTCCGAGGTATCCGCGGACAACTTCAGCATAGTCGGCGATCGCGATCTCCGGTTCCTCGAGATCCGGATGCCATACTTTTTCCCACTCGAAACAAAGATATCCCCTGTATCCGATCGACTGTAAGGCCTCGATCTGTTTTTTCACCGGTACCGTCCCGCGCCCGGTCAAAACGTATTTTCGGTCGTCTCCGCTCACAACAGAGTCTTTCAAATGCGTGTGCCGAATCCACTTGCCGATTTGCTTCACGGTGAATTCGGGATCTTCTCCTCCCGTGGCGTAGGTATGATGCGCGTCCCACAGCAGTGCGACGTGCTGGGAATTGACGCGTTCGAACACTTCTTTGAGTGTCATAGAAGACGTGAAGTTGTCATGCGACTCGAGAATCACAGTGACGCTTTTCGGACCGGCATATTCGCCGAGTTGCTGTAACCCATCCACGACTCTCGCTTTCAGTTCCGCTCCCGGAGCGGTGCCCTTTGGCAGAGTGGCGCCATCGCCAAACACGCGGACGTAAGGCGCGCCGAGCGCGGACGCGAGATCGATAAATCTCTTGGCGTCCGCGATTTCCTTGGATCGCTTGGCGGGGTCTTCCTCCCCCATCCTCGCGGAACTGCTGACGCACGCGATCTTGACGTGGTTGTCGGCAAACTGGCGCTTCGTTTCTGCGATCTGAGCGTCCGCAAAAGCCGGCTGGGAGGGCAGATCCATGTTCCCCAAGAGGCCCCTCAGTTCGACCGCGGCGAATCCATGCGAGCGGGCGAAACTCAAGATCTGCGTTAGATCCCACTTGGGGCAACCGAGGGTGGAAAATGCAATTGGCACCGCGGAGGTGCCTGCATTTCGCGCAAAGGCGGCCGCCGCGGTCACGAACGACAAGCCGACTAAGAATTCGCGTCGCGTCCTTTGCATGTTTCACCTCGATGCGTGGAATCGTTTCTTACTGCGCTGCGTTTGGTTCGGCGTAACCCAAGTGTGTCAACTTGTAAGTAATTGATTTTACGTAAGTTAATAATGCGGAGCGGCTCCAGCATGGTCGCCGGTCCCGCAGAGGAATGCAAGGCGCCTCCGGATACCCGATGTTTCAATCTCGACCGAAATCGGGTCCAAGTAATTCTTGACCTGAGATGCAAGTGCCGCTACATTATGGCGTTCTAAAGCATACGACGTCCGATCGCTTTTGGCCGTCCGGAAGTAGCCCCTGCGTTGAGCCCGGGTCCCTGTACCCCAGAAAAATGAGCAACTTTCGGGGTTGGTGAAGCATCTATACGGTTGACTCGTTCATCCGTGTAAATCCATCTTAAATCAGTGATTTACGCTTGCTCGGTCGATGTGGGACGAGCCGGGCGGGAGTGGGTTGTCACGGAGGAAATTGAAAGCTGGAAGTCCAAGGAGAAATGTCATCATGCGTTCTGATCGAGTTTTTGAGGCTTTGCATACTTTGCGAAATCGGTATATGCTTTGTCAGCTTGCCTCCAAGGCCACCCGGAAGTTTCACCGGCCTAGCACCCGCATTCAAGAGACGATGAATCAGGTATTGGACCGGATTGCTGGCTCGGAGCGGCAGGCCGTTCTGTCAGAGCCGGAAAATTTCGCCGAGGCGCAACGGCGGGCTGCGTAACACCAGCCCCGCCTTCCTGCCCCGCGTAGCACTTCCAGCCGCTACCCCCCTTTGTAAATTCCCTGTAGGTGATCAATGACCATCGCTGAACTCAAAGAAAAGAATATTACCGAGCTGACCAAGATCGCCCGATCTCTGGATCTGCCCGGGGCCAGCGGTCTGCGCAAGCAGGATCTGATCTTCAAGATCCTCCAGGCGCAGAGCGAAAAGGAAGGCCACATCTTCGCCGAGGGCGTTTTGGAAATCCTGCCCGACGGCTATGGCTTCCTCCGCTCGCCGGATTACAACTACCTTCCCGGGCCCGATGACATCTACGTCTCGCCCTCACAGATCCGCAAATTCGATCTCAAGACCGGTGACACCATCAGCGGTCAGGTGCGGCCTCCGCATGAAGGCGAAAAGTATTTTGCGCTCGTCAAGATCGAAGCGGTCAACTTTGAGTCGCCCGATGAAGCCCGCAACAAGATTCTGTTTGATAACCTGACGCCGCTTTATCCGCAGGAGCGCCTGAAGCTGGAGACGACGCGCGAGAACGTCAGCGCCCGCGTGATGGACCTGCTGACGCCCATCGGAAAAGGGCAGCGCGGCCTGATCGTTTCGCCGCCGCGCGCCGGCAAGACGATGCTTTTGCAGAACGTCGCCAACTCCATTACGACGAATCATCCGGAAGTTGTGCTGATTGTTCTGCTGATCGACGAGCGCCCGGAAGAAGTTACCGACATGCAGCGCTCGGTGAAGGGCGAAGTGATCTCCTCGACCTTCGACGAGCCCGCAGCTCGCCACGTGCAGGTTGCGGAGATGGTGATCGAGAAGGCGAAGCGCCTGGTCGAGCACAAGCGCGATGTTGTCATCCTGCTCGATTCGATCACGCGTCTGGCACGAGCTTATAACACCATCGTTCCGCCCAGCGGCAAGGTTCTCTCGGGTGGCGTCGACTCCAACGCATTGCAGCGTCCGAAGCGCTTCTTCGGTTCGGCGCGCAACATCGAAGAAGGCGGTTCGCTGACCATCATCGCGACGGCCCTGATCGACACCGGTTCGCGCATGGATGATGTGATCTTTGAAGAATTCAAAGGCACCGGCAACATGGAAATCATCCTCGACCGCAAGCTGGTCGACAAGCGGACGTTCCCGGCGATCGATATCCAGCGCTCCGGCACGCGAAAGGAAGAGCTGCTGATTCCGAAAGAGGACCTTACCCGTATCTGGGTGTTGCGCAAGGTATTGAATCCTCTTTCGCCGGTGGAAGCGATGGAACTGCTGATTGAGCGGCTCGCCAAAGCACAAACCAACAGCGAGTTCCTGGCGAAGATGAGCCAGTTGTAGCCCGCCGATCTGGTTCGCCGAGAGATTAGTAACAAAGTCGGAGGTGAGAGCGAGGGCTTCGGCCCTCGCTTTTGCTTTGGCACTCCACTTGGGAGGAACTCCGCTTCGGATTGACGCAGCTGCATTGCCGTTAGTTATGATGTTCCTCTGGATGGCGCAACCGATAGGCGAATAGCTGGTTTTGAGTGCGATGGCGATGTTTTTATCTAATTGGTGCCATACCCAACGAGTCAGAATGCCTGCGCTAGAATGAAACGCCAAAGGAATCTCTCGTGAACCAATCTCCCTCTGTCGCGTCTGCAGCGATTGCTCTTATGTTGACGAGCTTGATGGTTTTGGCCGGTGAAGCGATACAGGCTGCAGGCGCTGTCTAAATCTTGGGAAACCGTGGGGAAACTCTAAGTGCCTTGATGGGTGTTCGGTCAGATGTACTCATGGCTCTTCCCGTAGCCTTCAGTCTGCTAGGCCTCGTCGCTGCCGTTGGGCTTCTCCGGTTCCGAGAGTGGGGACGCAGGGCAGCTCTTTTCCTTGCGACAGCTCCCGTCACGATCTATTTGCTCTTGGTTTCTTTCCAACCCGTTTCCATATTTGGCAAGCACCGAGGCGCTGGCAGTCTTAATCTTGCATTGCCCGTTTGTATTTACGCTCTTATATTGTTTGTTCCCCTCAGTCTATGGTGGCTGATCCTGCTGACACGAGAAGGGGTACGCTCTCGATTCCGATAATGTGGTGAAGATTACCTCAGCTTGATTGTCGCAATCAGCGTTAGCAAAAGTTTGCACCGCTTTCTCGCCCTGCAATGGGGCAAAGGGGATTCATGTCGCTGGTGCATTCTGATCGACCACGAAAACCCGCCCGGGCCCGGGTGTCTTGATGCCCTGCTTGGTGAATTCCTCCTTGATGCGGCGTCGCAGCTCCCGGCTGATTGCATACTGCTTTCCGGGGAGCGTCTTGACCAGCATCAGGTAATCGGCTTCGCCGATTCCGACCCGGTCAATTCCGGGAACCTGGATGTCGCTCACGATGTCCTTTTCGAATGCCGGGTCGTGCCGGACGTCTTCTCCAATTTGCTGCAGCAGCGAGACGATGCGGTCGCTCGGCTCGTCGTAGGCCACGGTTACTTTCAGAGCAACCTGTGACCAGTCGCGGGTCATGTTCGAGACGAGCGTGATCTGGGAATTCGGAATGATGTGCACGGTTCCGTCGTCGTCGCGCAGGACGGTTCGCCGGAGGCTCATCTGTTCGACGGTTCCTTTGACGCCTGCCGTTCGAATACCATCCCCGATGTCGAAATGATCTTCCATCAGGATGAAGAAGCCGTTGATGACGTCGTGCACGAGGGTTTGCGCGCCGAAGCCGACCGCCAGGCCCACGATTCCGGCGCTCGCGAGCAGCGGGCCGAGGTTGATCCCGAGAAGCGCCAGGATCTGCAGCAGCGCAACGAAGAAGACGACCGCGACGCCAACACCATTGATGACGCCCGCCAAGGTTTGGATCTGCTGGGAGCGGATTCCGGAGGGCAGCCGGTGATGCAGGCGGGTCATACGGCTGGTGACGACGCGGAGAAGGCGGATCGTGACGAAGGCACCGATCAGAATCACCAGCAGCTTCGGCGCATCGTGGTGGAGGAAGTTGAGGGCGTCCTCACGCCAGTTATGCAGGAGCTCGGAGACTGTGGCGCTCTCGTTGGGAGCGAGAATGAAAAGTGCTAAGCGTTCCATAGTTTAGGAGTACGTAGAGTCTCTGATATCGGCGGCCACGTTGTCTCCCGGCAGCCTCGCCCTATAATGAATGCATTGAGGATACATCTCTTCCTGTTCGAGGTGTTTGTGACTTACAAGCGGCTCGCCTGTCTCGTTCTTACGATAGTGGTTCTATCTTTCAGCCTTTCGGCTGCAGCACAGAACTCGCGAATCCCTCCCTCTCAGCTGCCGGAGAACCAAACTCCGTCCCAGGAGGACGAGGCGCGCTCGAAGCTTGAGAAGGAGATGGCCAAGAAAGCCAATCAGGAACGGCAGGCTGCGCTCAAAAAAGACACTGACAAGCTGCTCAAGCTGGCCACCGAGTTGAAAGAGTACGTCGACAAAACAAACGAGAACATGCTCTCCATGGACGTGGTCAAGAAAGCCGACGAGATCGAGAAACTCGCTCACAGCGTCAAAGACAAAATGAAAGGGAACTAGAAGGGGCTTCGACAGGGTGCGCTCGCGACCCACCGTATAGTAGAATTGCAACCCAGTTGCAATTGGAGATCGAAATGCCCTTTCCGCAAACCGAGGTTCCCGGCCGCCTGCAGGCAGAACTCATGGCACGTGGACTTAGAATGACTCGCCAGCGGCGGACGATTCTGGGCGTCGTTGAGATCGCGAAACAGCACTTGGACGCGAGCCAGATCCTGCGCAAGGCGCGGAAGATCGATGCGCAGATTGATCGTGTCACCGTATACCGGACCCTGAATCTCCTGAAGCGCCACGGCCTGATCGACGAACTCGACCTGATGCATTTGCAGGGGGAGAAGCATTACTACGAGCGACGGCCCCAGCGCGATCACGTTCACATGGCATGCCTGCGCTGCGGCAAGATCACGGAATTTGAAAGCCATCTATTCGACCGGCTCAAGGGACAGATTCAGCGCGACTGCCGATTCCACATCGTTGTGACACGCCTGGAAGTCGGCGGTTATTGCGGCGATTGCCGCTCTGCAAACCCGGCCTGAAAGCGACCGTTGCATCTGGTTGCAAGAATTCTGAAACAAAAAATACTTCAGAGGGTTGACCCCGCGCGTGGTCGTTTCTAGGATGATGCTTCCCATTTATTGCAACTGAATTGCATGTAAGGAGAAACTTACATTTGAGATCTTCGATTGCCATTCTCTCGCTAATACTAGGGGCATCAGGAATCGGGCAGGCGCAGGAGAGTCCTTATATCGTCACCTACGATCATCATCTCGAGGAGCCGGGAAATCTGGAAATCGAAACATTCGTTACGCTGGGAGTGCCACGATCCGCGCAGAGCTTTTATGCCGCGCCGTGGATGGAGATCGAATACGGAGTAACCGGACGCTGGACTTCGGAAATCTACATTGAAGGGCAGGGAACTGCCGGGGATAGCGCCGTGTTCACCGGTTGGCGATGGGAGAACCGCTTCCGCCCTCTCAAACGCGAACACGTCATCAATCCAGTCCTCTATCTTGAGTACGAAAGCCCGAACGAAGCCAGCCGTATTCAGAAAGAGATTGTGGGCGGCGCCCCGGACGTAGAGTCGCCGAACTCAGACCTGCAGGGGACGAAAAACCACGAAATCGAAGGCAAGCTGATCCTGTCGGGCACGGCCCACGACTGGAACATCGCGGGGAATTTCATTACGGAGAAAAATCTGTCGCGGTCTGAAGGCTTTGAATTCGGGTATGCCTTTGGCTTTTCGCGGCCCCTGGCAAAGCTCGCTTCTGGTGCGTCCTGCCGCTTTTGCCGCGAGAATTTTCTGGCAGGCGTCGAATTTTACGGCGGTCTGGGAAGCACGGAAGACGGTTTTGGCGTTCGGAACTCGGCGCATTACGTGGCGCCGGTTGTTTCCTGGCAGGTGAGCGAGAATGCCTCCATCCATTTTTCTCCCGGGATCGCACTCAACGGGCTGGGCAGTCCGATCCTGATCCGTTTTGGTTACAGCTATGAGATTCGCGGATTCGGAAGCAGGCTGACCCAGTGGTTCGGAGGACGCTGATGCGAACGATATACGCCGCACTTCTGGGCTTTGCGCTGACCACGAGTGCCTTCTGCCAGAATCCTGAGTACCAGCAGGATGCGAAGTGGCAGGCACCCGCAGAGGCCGCCAGCCGTGCGAATCCTCTCGCGGGCCGGCCCGACACTGCCGCTGGAGGCCAGAAGCTATTCCGACGTAACTGCGTTGAGTGCCACGGCGCGGACGGTAGCGGTCTCGCGAAGAAACACGCTGCCGATTTAAAGCTGAGTTCGGTTCAGCAACAGTCCGATGGGGTGCTCTTTTGGAAGATCACCAACGGCAATCCGGACCGCGGGATGCCGTCATTCAGTAAATTGCCGGAGTTGCAACGTTGGCAACTGGTCCTGTTTCTGCGCACGCTCAAGCCTACGGATAGCGCGCCTGCCAAACCTTAGCTTTCGTTGAACGGGCAGTATCTTCCGCGCAAAAAGAAAAACGCCGTCCGTGATCCGGACGGCGTTCGCGAATCCAACAGCGCGTTCTAAGACTTAGTCTGCCGCTGCATGCGCGGCGGCCTTGGCAACCGGCTGGTCGGCTCCGATCCGCATGGCGTAGAAAGAACGGTAGACGAACGAGACCGAAATCAAAAAGAAGACCAGTGCCAGGATATTTGTAAACACACTGCCTTTCTCTGCCAGCGACACAGCCAGCTCCACTGCCAACAAGCCGAACAGCGTGGTGAACTTTATGACAGGGTTCATTGCCACTGAGGAAGTGTCCTTAAACGGATCGCCCACCGTGTCGCCGATCACCGTGGCATCGTGAAGTGCGGTGCCTTTCAGTTTCAGTTTAGTCTCGACGATCTTCTTGGCGTTGTCCCAGGCGGCGCCGGCGTCGGCCATAAAGATTGCCTGGTAGAGGCCGAAGATCGCGATCGAGATCAGGTAGCCGATAAAGAAGAACGGCTCCACGAAGGCAAAGGCCAGCGTTCCGAAAAAGACGGCCAGGAAGATGTTGAACATCCCTTTCTGGGCGTATTTGGTGCAGATCTCAACCACCTTCTTACTGTCGGCAACGGAAGCCTTCTCCGCACCCTCGAGTCTGATGTTGGCTTTGATGAACTCGACTGCGCGATAGGCCCCGGTCGTCACGGCTTGGGTTGATGCGCCTGTGAACCAGTAGATAATCGCTCCCCCGGTAATCAAGCCCAGGAAAAATGGAGCATGCAGCAGCGAGAGTTTGTCCACATTCGTGGTTAGCCCATTGGTCAGCGCCATAATGATAGAGAAGATCATGGTGGTGGCGCCTACCACTGCTGTTCCGATCAGCACGGGTTTAGCCGTAGCTTTGAACGTATTACCCGCGCCGTCGTTCTCTTCCAGCAAGTCTTTGGCACGATCGAAATTCACATCGATGTTGAAATCTTTCTTGATCTCTGCCTTGACGTTGGGCACCTGTTCGATCAGCGAAAGTTCGTAAACAGACTGTGCGTTATCGGTCACGGGCCCATACGAATCGACCGCGATGGTCACTGGACCCATGCCGAGGAAGCCGAAGGCCACCAGGCCGAATGCGAAGACCGGGGCAGCAATCATCGTAGCGGCGACGGCCAAGCCCATCTGGCTAAACAAGTAGGCAATCGACATCAGAGCGACCATCGAAAGCCCCAGCCAATATCCGGAAAAATTTCCGGCTACAAAACCGGAGAGAATTCCGAGCGAGGCGCCACCCTCCTTTGCTGAAGTGACCACTTCGTTTACATGGCGTGAATCTACGGACGTAAAGACTTTCACGAGTTCGGGAATGAGCGCCCCCGCGAGTGTTCCGCAGGAAATGATCGAAGCCAGTTTCCACCATTGCGAGGGGTCGGGAACCATGTTTGGCACACCGTCACCAAGCCCGGGGATGATGAAATACGAAACAAAGTAGGTGGCGATGATCGACACAATCGAAGTGAGCCAGACCAACGTAGTCAGCGGAGTTTCGAAATTCATTTCGCGGGCGTCACCGTACCGCGCTTTGGCGATCGCGCCATTGATAAAGTAGGCAGCCGCGCTGGAAACCAGCATCATGATGCGCATGACGAAGATCCAGACCAGCAACTGCACCTGAATCGTAGGCTCCTTGACGCCTAGCAGGATGAACGTGATTAGCGCGACGCCCGTGACACCGTAGGTTTCGAATCCATCGGCGGAAGGCCCGACGGAGTCGCCGGCGTTGTCACCCGTGCAATCAGCGATCACGCCCGGATTGCGGGCATCGTCTTCCTTAATCTTGAAGACGATCTTCATCAGGTCCGAACCGATGTCGGCGATCTTGGTGAAGATGCCGCCGGCGATACGGAGCGCCGCCGCGCCGAGCGATTCGCCGATCGCGAATCCGATAAAGCAAGGTCCGGCATAGTCCCCAGGGATAAAGAGAAGAATGAAGAGCATGATCAGCAACTCGACGCTGATCAGCATCATGCCGATGCTCATGCCGGCTTCGAGTGGAATCTGGTAGATGGGATACGGCTTTCCCCTCAGGCCAGCGAACGCGGTCCGCGAGTTTGCGAAGGTGTTGACGCGGATGCCAAACCATGCGACGCCGTAACTGCCGCCAATTCCCACCAGGCTGAACATCAAAATGATCGGCAATGTAACCGCGATTGATTTGCCGGGAACAGGTGCCAGCCATCCGAAGTACAGCGCGATGATCACCGCGATGAACGCCCACAGAATAAGGATGAACTTGCCCTGGGTTACGAGATAGGTTTTGCAGGTTTCGTAAATCAGCTCCGAGATCTCGAGCATGGCCCGATGCACGGGCAGATTCTTGAGCTTGGTATAGATCACCAGGCCGAACAGAAGCCCAAACACGCAAAACAAGATGCCAATCAGGAGCAGTTTGTGGCCGTCGATTCCGCCCAGAAACGTGACCGAGGAAAGATCGGGAAGTTTGAGGCTGGCTTCGCCGCTGGGCGATTCCGAAGGCTGTGCGAGGGCCGTTGAGGTGGCGATAAGAAGAAGGGTGACGATCGAAACCGCTGTATTGCGAATTCGGGGTCCCACGGACGCAAGAGTCGCGATCCAGGTGAGCATAGAGGAAGTCCTCCGGTATGAGAGCGTTACGAGGTCAATACGTGTCTAAACACGGTGTATAGGCGTGTCGCGTCCCCCCACGCCGATAGGTTGGCGCCGGGTGAAGCGCATTGCCGCTGTTCCGAACACGCTTCCACTACAAAACATGAAAATATGGAGTGCCTGAGCTTGGCCGCGTCGGATTTACGTTTTGCGCCAAGTCCAGCCTTGGGAAAGGAGGTACGACCGGTCCCGGACAGGCCACGGCACAAAACGGGCTTTTATAGCATGTTGGGGAGGGCTGGTCAAACCCTCGAAAGAAGAGAAGCGACCGATCGGTCGGCGACTTTCCCAAAGTGGAACCTCATGCTTTGTGCCCATGCTGCGCATGGTGTGGAGACTGAGCGGCGACTGGCATGGGGCGTTGGATGCCGAACGGCACGGCAAGCGCAAGACCTATTTATGTTTAATTCATCAAGTTTACGCTCAGAGTTCATCAGCATTTGTCGAAAACGTTGGCAAGCGCAGGCATCAGGGTCCGAGGAGACAGGACGATTGGGATGCGGCCGTCGGACACGATTATGTCCAAAGCCCTCCCCGTTTGTCCCGAAATGGTGCGCTGCGAGGACGCTGACCAGTGGTGAATCGACGGAGGCATCGGTCCGGGGAAGAAAGCAGCGCCTCCCCGGACGCATCAGTGCCACAAAAACAAATTGGTCAACGCGGCACGGGCAGTCGATGCATTAATGCCGCTGTGATCGCGCAAGAACCGCTTTCGGACCTCGCGATGCTTTGGTATGATCAAGATGCAACAGATCAGGGGGCTTCCTTCACGAAGCCGCCACAATACTCCTCAGTAGCTCAATGGCAGAGCATCCGGCTGTTAACCGGAGGGTTGTAGGTTCGAGTCCTACCTGAGGAGCCATTCTTTTGCCCGCATAAACACTGGCGATTTTCATTTCAGCCCCCAACTTTGTCCTAGATTTGTACTAGATCGGGGCTGACCAAATTCCGCGGATTTCTCCTTTTCCCAGTATTTCAGTCGTAGGGGCAGAAAAGGAGACCCCAATATGGAAATTACGATTTACCGCCGCCACTGGGCGGGCTGCAAGCACAAGGATGACCGCTATCACCCCCGGTGTGGATGCTCACTCTGGTTTCAGTTCAACTGGTCGGGGACGCCGAACGCGACGCTGGACGGGAACAAACTTCATCGTGGGCAGAACAAGAGGTCTGCCGAGACCCGCATCTGGTCGGAAGCGCAGACCAATGTCAAGCGGCTTAAGACTGACCTTGAGGCCCTGCTGGAAGGTAAACCAGTTCGCCTGAACGTCACGGTTCAAGCTGCGGTCGAGGAATGGCTGAAATTTAAGGAGCAGAACAGAATCGGGATCAAGAAGGCAAAACTCATGAGCGACAAGCTCGTTGCATGGTGCAAGGAAAACGACGTGATCCTTTTGACAGCCCTCACCCCTGAACGGGCGATGAGGTTCCGCAACAGCCTGCCGTACCGCACGGGCGATAGCAGTAGCCTTTCGGTTCATTGGGCGGTCATCACCGGATTCTTCAGTTGGGCGGTCGGTATGGGCTACATCGAAAAGAACCCGAGTCCAGACACCCGCATCTTCCCGCAGTTCCGGATCAAATATGAACAGAGGGAAGTCGTTCCACCTACCAAGCAGGAAATGGAAAGGGTGCTTGCCACGGCGACCGGGCGGGTCGGCGTCCTCGTCCGCCTGATGCGTGAATCAGCGATGGCGATTGTGGATGCTCACAAATTCGGCATGTCGCTGAGTGATGGCGAGAAGTACGGTGTTTCGAAGCCGGAACGTCGCCCGGTCGTGCAAAACCGAACGTTGATGCGTGGTAACCGGACGAAGACAAATGAACGCTACCGTGTTCGCATCAGCCAATCTCTGGCTGAGCAGCTTGAGGCTTTGGGTTCTCCGGCATTCCCGGACACGTATGTGAAGTGGCGTGAGGACGTGAACAAGGTGATCCGGCAATCAGGAGTCAAAATGACGCCGCACGGATTCCGGCACTACCGAATTACTGAATTGCTGGCTGCGGGTGTCCGTGTCGAGGACGTGGCTGATATGGTGGGCACGTCTCCCAAGGAGGTTCGCGAGACCTATCGCCATTGGATCAAGGAAGCGGAAGACAGGCTTGACGAGGTTCAACGTCAAGCGTGGCTTGCCCAAGGCTTGGACAAGAACGGAAATCCGAAGGCAGATCAGGTTCACTTAGACGAGGATGGCGATTCCAAGCCGAATCGCCTTCAGTGACTCTTATTCACAGCTTGTGCGATCACTACAGTGTGCTGCGTTGAGTCGTGCCCCAGTGCGCTTGGTTCCCGTGGGGAAGCCGACCTTCCCAGATCAGCAGCAGGACTTGCAGAACGCAGCGAATCACAGTCTAACGGATCAATGTGACGGGAATGTGAAGTTTCGGTAGATTCGGCGTGAAAGCCGATTCTAGGGCGTTCCGGCTGCCGGATGGGGTTCGGGGCGGATGGGGCGTATCAGAAGTGCGGGCAGCCTTTGTGACCACCCAGATTGGTCACCCTAGCAATAACCGCAAGCCAGTCTGAGGTAATTCGAAGCCCACACACTTGACAGGGTCACGACCCGCTTATGATTTTTCTCCGACTCGCGGCTCTGAACGACTCCGGCGAACCCTTCACAAGTTCGACCTGATACAAGCGACGATCTAGCACTCCTAGAAAGTCCATGACGCTGGAATCCTCAATGATCAGTTTGCCCTTAACCTCCTCTACCTTGACGCCCGTGTTCTCACAGAGTTTCAGCAGAGAGGATTTGTCAACGTTGCGTGCCTCTTTTTGCGCACGGATCGAAGCGATATAGCGGGCAGCACGAGGATGTTTCGAAGCGTATTGCACAATGGGAGCAAAATCTACGAACGGTAAGTCGCTCTGAATCAGCTTCACATTGGCAGGTGCCGCAGCGAGAATTGCTTCCTTGAGTTGACCAACAAACTCGAAACCGCTGGGTCTCAAGATGGAGACCCCTCCGTCGTCGGCGAGAATATCGAAATCACTGTCAAGTTTGAATACCTTGTCTGGGACAAGCCTTAATGCGTCAGTGGTGAATTGAACGAGCCTACTTTTGAGAATTCCTTTGAAGGCGGTCGCCCGCCTAATCGCCGTCAGACGATGCTTCTTACCATCGACCATTCTGGCGAAGTAACAAAACACATTTGACGTGTCCGACATCACCTTCCCGTTCACAGGCAAGTTGTTAGCCTGATGAAGGGTTCGAATCTGCGCTGCCATTTCGTCATCAAGCGCCAGATACAAGTGTTCGAGGCTGGCATATTTCTGAGAGGGTTCGTAGGGGAGCGGAGGGTCGTCAATCTCACTCATTTCGCTCTGCGTGGTTTGTACCATCTCACGCAACGCGTCTTGCACGCTGCCATCAACTGGCACTAGCACGAAGTGCTGCCCTTCGTTCTCTTCCAAGCCGACGTGTATGGAAGACGAATACCCCGGCCTCTGGCATACCTGGTTTCGGGAGCAGATTGTCGCAGTGGGGTTGGCCACCGGACGAATATGGCCTTCAGACACCCACAAAAGTAAGAGCCTGGTCCGACGCTCGCAGATACCTTATGCAGATCAATGCTGGAGACAAAGTCATAGTCCAGTTGAAGAACTGGCGCGTGGGGCGTATTGGCACAGTCCTTCGCAAGCAGATTGAAGACGGCGAATGGAGTCCGAGCGTCCCTCCTCAGGGCGGCGATCTTGGCGAGATGGGCAGGCGCATTCAGGTCCGGTGGGATCTGACAACGGGGCCTCTCACGCCGACTTATGTAGTCGAGTTGCCCCCCGAAGCGCACCCCAACATGCGCATCTGGCGCCCGACGATCAGCCAGGTGCCGGACGAGGCATTCATCGCGATGGAAGAGGCTATCAGAGAGGAAAGCAACTGGGTCAGCCTGATTCCGGGGTTCGCCACTGAGCGGGCGTTGTCGGAGTACATCAGCTCCTCGCCGCACCTGCTAGAAGACGGCATCGTGCCATAGTGTTTCCCAAATCACCTTCCCTTGTGATCGGGCAGTAGAGTGATCATTTTGGTCTCGCCGTTCCGACTGGTTGTCGAGCTCCTGCTCTTGGCTAGACGCTAACAGCACCAAAAGCAATCCAGCGCACGTTCAGGACTGCGGTCGGCTTGCTCTGGTCTCGATCTGTATCACCGCGAGGCAACCCGAGGGATACTGAATCACGTTCCAGTTGCGCGCAGTTGCAAGGGTTCTGTTGCGATCGGCAAAGTGAAATGGAACGTGGCACCGCGTCCATCGTTCGCCGTGGCCCACAAACGGCCTCCGTGCAACTCGACAATGGAGCGGCTGATGGATAATCCCATGCCGCTGCCTTGGGGCTTGGTGGTAAAGAATGCAGAAAAGATCTGATCGATCTTCTCCGTTGGCAACCCCACGCCCGTGTCACTGACCGAGAACTGGAACTGACTGTTCTGCAGTTCCGACTTAACCGTAAGCTCTCCGCCTGAGTCCTTCATGGCTTCGATGGCGTTGAGAATCAGATTCATGAAGACCTGCTGCAGCTGCACACGATCCGCCGTAATTTTGGGAAGTTCGGCCGCAAGTTCTGTGCGCATGCCAACCGAGTATCGATTGGCCTCACCTTTCAGCAGCGTTAGCATTTCCTGGATAATTCCGTTCACGTCAACCAAGTCACGTTGTGGAGGTGACTTCTTGTAGAACGAACGTATACGGTCGATGATCTCTGCCGCACGATTCCCATACTTATCGATTCTGGCTGCTGCCGCCCGGGCCCGATCAAGATTGGGAGGTTCGTGCGCGAGCCATTCAACGCAGCTGTTGGCGCTGGTGATGGTTGCAGCGATGGGCTGCTTGATTTCGTGTGCCAGCTACGCGGCCATTTCCCCCAACGTGCTTACACGATTAATGTGCGCCAGGTCGGCCTCGAGTTGTCGTAGCCTGTCGCGCGCTTCTTCGGCGCGCGTGCGCTCGGTGACATCGACCATTGTGCCGAGCACTTGAACAAGCTCTCCACTTGCACTCAAGACTGGATGGCCGATGCCATGAATGTGTTTGACGGTTCCATCGGGCTTCACGATTCTGAACTCTAGTCGCAAGTTTCTTTCGTGAAGAACGACCTTTCACTCGCCAGCTTCACCTTATCGCGATCTTCTGGGTGTATTCGCTGTAGCCATTGGTCGAACATCGGTAAACCCTGTTGTGGATCAAAATCGAAAAGTCTGAACATTTCGTCGGACCAGTACACGGTCTCGCGACTCGTACCATCAATGGCACAACTGCCCGTGTGTGCCAGACTCTGCGCTTCGCTGAGATACCGCTCACTGAGGCGCAGTTCCTCCGTCAGTCGCTCTTGCTCAGTAACATCCATCCCTGTCCCAAGGAAACCCTGAAAAGTCCCCCCTTGCGTGACCGGAACACCCACACAACGTATGTGACGAATCGCTCCGTCAGGCCGCACCATTCGTCTTGTAAAGTCGAAAGCAAGATGGTCATCCAGCATCTTCGCGATGCTTTGTTTCATGAACTCGCGATCTTCCGGGTGTACAAGAGCCAAGTATTCTTCTACGGTTGGCGGCTTGCCACGTGGATCAAGGCCGTGAATGTGGAACAATTCGGAAGACCAATGTTCGAATCCATCTGCGGTGAAGGCCCAACTTCCCATGTGGGCAACGCGCTGTCCTTCACTGATATAAAACTGGCTTCGCTGAAGCGCTTCTTCAGCCCTCTTCCGATCCTCGATGTCGGTCGAGATACCGTACCATTTGAGGATCTTGCCTCGTTGATCCCGCAGCGGCACGGCGCGAGCTAAGAACCAACGATATTGCTCATCCGCTGCCCGCCGGTAGCGTACCTCATTCTCGAAGGGCTCGCCGGTCGCCAGAGACACGCTCCACTTCTCCGTGTGTCGCTTCAAGTCCCTGGCGTGAACGGCGGATTGCCAGCCTGAGCCAACAGTCCTTTCGGTGGACAAACCCGTGTATTCCTGCCAGTGGCGATTGACGAAGTCCACGGAGCCATCGGGCAAAGCGGTCCAGGCAAATGTCGGCATGGTTTCGATGACATCCCGCAGCTTCTTTTCCTGGCGCCGCAGTTGCTGGATGCGCACCCGATAAAGCCCCCAAAGCAGTGCTAGGCAAATAGCCGCCCATAGCGCTCGGAACCACCACGTATTCCACCACGGCGGCAGGATCTGGATGCGCAGTTGTGCGCCGGGTTCGCTCCATGGTCCGCGGCGGCTCGCACCCTGCACATGAAACATGTAAGTACCTGCCGGCAGCGTCGTGTAACTAGCAAGCCGCTGATCACTTCCTACCTCATTCCACTTTTGGTCCAATCCTTCCAACCGGTAGCGATAGCGGTTCGTCGCAGGATTGAAAAAGCTCAATGCGGAAAACCCGATAGAGAATATGTTTTGCGAGTGGGAGAGTGTGATTGTATCGGTGTAGTTGACTGCTTTCTTCAGGGGCGAACCGGGGCTGAGGGTGACCGGGCTTCCGAATAATCGGAAATCGGTCAATACAATCGGCGGGACAAACGTGTTCGCAACGACCTCGTCGGCCACTACCTGGTCGGGAAAGAATGCGGTGACTCCGCTGAAGCCTCCAAAAAACATTTCACCCGCGGCGCTCTTGAAGCAGGCGCCCCACCCGGTAAGATCTGGGCCGGGAAGACCGTCTGCCACACTGTAGTTGCTGAATTTCTGGGTTCGCGGGTCAAAGCTCGATACTCCTTTATTCGTGCTCATCCAAAGCAGAGCGCGCTGGTCTTCGAGAATACAGCTCACAACATTCCCCCCCATGCCATCGCGCTCGTTGTAAACGGTAAATGTGCTTGTCCTGGGATCAAATTTGTCCAGGCCGTTTTGAGTGCCAACCCACATGCTTCCGGCGCGATCGAAATAGATGGCGACTACGCGGTTGTCGCTGAGACTGCGCGGGTCGTCGGACTTGTGGCTGTAGACTGTGAACTGGTCGGTTTTTTGATCGAATCGGTGCAGCCCTAAATTGCCGCCAAGCCACAAGTTGCCTTGTGGGTCCTCTGCGATGGCGTAATAGTTCAGGCCTCGGGTTTTCGGGTCTGGCTTGTAGGTTGTGAACCGCTGCGTCAGCGAATCGAAACGACAGAGACCATCCCACGTGGCTGCCCACAAGGTGCCACGGTGATCGATAAGCAACCGCTGTACGGCACCGCTACACAAGGTTGAGGGATCGGAGCGATCGTGAACGTAGCGTCGAAGTTCTCCCGCTTTCCGGTTGAAACGCAACAGCGGATTCGTGCCTCCTATCCAAAGAACGTCTGGTCCGTCTTCGATGATCGAAAGCACTTCAGACCCGGCGGCTGGCTGGAAACTAGAGGACAAGCCGGTCTTTCGATCAATTCGCACCAGCGAATGATTGACGCCGACCCACAAAACGCTTTGCCGATCCTCATAGAGAGCCCCAACGAGACCCGGACTTATGCTGTTGCGACCGCCGGAGGGGTTCGCAAATTTTGCGAACGGCGGCGGTTTGGGAGCAAAGAAGTGCGGCTCCACGTCGTGCATTCCGACCCAAATATTCTTTTCGCGGTCCTCGAACAGGGTTATGACTCGGTTGTCGACAAGACTGTCGCGATCACCAGGGATGTTGTGGTAGCTGATGAAACGCCGATGCTCGCGGTCGAACTTGAGCAATCCACGGACGGCCGTTCCAAACCACATGGTGCCTTCGTGGTCCTCCAGCAGGGCGTAGGCCGGGTTCTTCAAGTTACTCTCGGGGTCTCGTGAGTCGAATCCATAGCGAGTCAGTTTGTTCGTCTTGGGATCGAACGTGGCGATGGAGCCGTCAGGGCCGTAGATGATCCAAAACACGCCGAAACGGTCTTCGTGGAACCAGAGCCCGATACCCGACTCCCCTGTAAGGACGTGCCTCTTCACTTTTCCCGTGTTCCTATCAAATTCGTCGAGAGTCTGGCTGGTGCCGACCCAAAATCGGCCGGCTCTGTCCTCACCGGTGGACTTGATATCGTTATCCCCGAGGCTGGAAGGGTCTCCCGGGTCGTGGTAAAAGTGCTTGGTCTTACCCGTGACGGGATCCAGTCGGAATAGTCCTTTGCGAGTGGACAGCCATAACATGCCTGACGAGTCCTGGCTGATCTGGTTGACGGTCGTCGGTAAGCCACTTGAATCCGGAACATCGAAATGATAGTGACTGAATTTTTCCGTAAGCGGGTCAAAGCGGTCGAGAGACTGGTCTGTTCCGACCCAAATCGTGCCGGCGCGGTCCTTAAACAACGAATAGATGTAGACCCCACCGAGGCTTTCCGGACGTTCCGGATCGTGTTTGAAGACTTTGAAGTTATAACCGTCGTAGCGATTCAAGCCGTTCCAGGTCCCGAACCAAATAAACCCCTGGTCGTCCTGAACGATATCCGAAACCCTAACCTGAGAGAGGCCTTGGGAGCTGGATATCCGTGCAAAGCGGATATCCTTGCCCTCGACGACGGAAAGCCTGATGGTTTCGGTGTCCAGCGGAGAATCGAGCGAGGTGTCAGCGCCATCGCCAACTCTTGCCCACGCTGAGGTGCTGACAGGGACCAAGAGCAGAACCGCCAAGGCCAGTTCGAGCGCAGGGCAGCGACCCGAGCTCAAGATCATGTTTGATGAACTCCCGGCCGAATATTCACTAACGGCGATACGACAGGAACGTCGCGTCTAGGCAGCCTGTCGCGTTGACCGACCCCACCAAAGCGAGTCAAATTTTTATAGGACTAACCGATTGCGGTTAAGCTGACAAACGTCAGCACCATTTTAAGCCAGCTTGGCAATCGTCTTCGCCGCTCTTAACCTAATTTCAGTTTTCATTGTTGCTTAGCTGACGATCCTTGGACGTGGCCCGCTCTGGTAGCCTTTGCGCTACGCCCAGATCGGTGGACTGGCCGTCGCTACGTTCATCACCTTGCTGTTGGCCCCAGTCTTCTAGTCCATTGCTCCATCTTTGTACTGGATCTGAAGTGGATCAAATGGGAAATTACAAGGGACCGGGAGCGGCCAGCTCAGGCAGAGCCAACCACGCAACGACCAGAGCGCACCGGTTTTCTACAGGAGAATGACTTGGACCTAAGACCTACTGAAAAAATCGCGCTGGTGACGGGATCGACGGCAGGGATCGGGTTTGCCATCGCCAAGTCGCTCGGGAGCGAAGGTGCGCATGTCCATGTAAACGGTCGGACGCCAGCCGCCATCGATACTTCCCCTGATTTAAGGAAGCTTCGCCGGCTCTGGTTACCGACAGCCCGAGCTGTCCATCGGAGCATTCGATTTGTAGGTAGGGTGTTGAGGGGAGTTGGAGAATGAGCCCACGAGTGTTTTTCTTATGCTTCATAGCAGCGTCGACATTAACGACGACTACGTTTTCCCAGTCATTTTTGAGTCAGTACAAGGGCTTGCCGTATCACGACAGCGGCTATCGAGACGGTCCACAGAAAATACCGGGGCGCGTTTTGTGCGCCTACTATGACTTGGGCGGCCAAGGAGTCGCGTATCACGATACCGATCCGCAAAATCACGGCAGTGGAGAGTTGAATCCGGCTGATGGGACCTACCTCAATGAATTTCGTATCCATGAGGGAGTAGATACTTCATACACGAAGTTTCACCGGAAGCCGAACCCGGTTGACGACAATCCCTTCGACAAGACCGTTCCTCCCGAAGGCTTGCCTTATGTTGGCTGGACCGAACCCGGAGAGTGGTTCAACATTTCGGTAAATGTGATCCATGCGGGAACGTACGCAGCCGATTTCCTTTACACATCAAATCGTGGTGGAACCATATCAGTCGATGTGAATGGAAAGGACGCGACCGGACCTCTCGAGATCACGTCTACAAACGATCCTGCAGACCCGCTTGCCTGGCGTCAATGGCACCACTGGAACCTGGCCTCGCAACTTTTCAAAGTTCACCTCAGCAAGGGGAAAAACGTCATCACTGTACACATATTGACGCTCGGCAACATGAATCTGGCTTATTTCGACTTTAAACAGGTCCACAGATGAAATGAAAAGTGTCAGAGCTTCAACTCAGTGTCACGCATAATCCACTCGCATGGGGAACAATGACGGAGTACCTACCCTGCTTGAGCGACTCGGCCTTCGTTGACGTGGTGATGTGCGCTTCGCGGCTGTCTAGTGCCGATGCGTGTAGTGTTCCGGTTTCCACCGCTCCGCTCATGCCGAGACCAAAGTCGAGTTCGACCTCAACGTCTACTGCCGCGTCCTTGTTCAGAATGATCACGGATGTGTGCCCGCCAGGCAGTTTCGCGGCATACGCGGTTGCATTGACTCCCGCATCCTGGAGCTTCGTCGAGAACTCCGTTTTTAACAGTGTTCCGCCGCTGAACGAGCCTGCAAACTTGAGCCCGTACGCGACTGGCTCCAACAGATACTCCGAGCCAAACGTCGCAACCGGTGTATAGAAAGGATGCGGATGTGCTGCAATTTGTTCGGGGGTTTCGCCATTCGCTTGCAAAAGCGCATCGCCGGGCAACGACCCTCCCACGGAATTGGCCACGGATTTGCCCGTACCACCGTGCAGATTGACGCCGGAGTAGTCGTTACTCGCCAGCAGCAGCGAGTAGTCGGCTGACCAAAGCGCAGCAGCAAAGACGTCGGAGACACCCGGCTTGCCTCCGCGATAGCAGGTGTTGCCTTCGATCATCCGCACGCGCGCACCGATCTTACTGGCAGCAGCCGTTGCGATACTCGCTGTGTTCTGCACCTTTTGCATCGTCGCAGGTTTCAGCAGGTTCGAAATGTTGACCTCGGGGTTCGTCGCCGGCCCGCCAAAGTAATAATGATGAGTCAGGGTAGTTACTTGAGGTGGAGCCTGGATGGAGGGCCATTGATCCGCAATCTCGGTTAGCCATGATACGGCACCCGCCACATCAGGCATGCCGAACTTTGCGGCCTGCACCCGAATTGCGATTGCCCGCGCCAGCGTGAGCCATTCTTGCAGATACGTTTTGGCTGACCACGCCTTCGGATCGCGCAGATGTCGGTCAAATAGATCTGCCTCGTTTCCGATCTGGAAGTACTGCAGGCGGTTGCCCAGCGTCTCGGCTACGAAGGCCGCTTCCTCGGCGGCGCGTGCCGGTGTATTCGTGCCCATCCCGATGCCGTACACGCAGGTCCAACCAGTGGCTCGGAGGAACTCCTCCAGGTTCCTGACTGCCTCGACCGTCACCCCGTAGTACCGAGCCTTCGGCTCGCCCGTGACCTCACGGACTTGAGGATGTTCTGGTTCGGGAGAGTCAGGCGTAGGTTTCCAGTAAGCGAACTCGCTGGTGTTGCCCCCAAGGCGCAGCACACCGGTTGACGATAGTGCTTTGAACTCATGAATCAAGCCGCTGTTCTGCGCCGAAAAGAAACTCGGGTCCGCGAGCTGCTGCACCTCATAAGACAGACCAACAAAGTCGATCGGCATACGAGGACCAATCGCTTCCTTGGGGATGCTTAGGACAACCCGAACCTTGCCTTGAACTTGTGCGTGAAAACGTGCGCCAGCCACGGTGCATGCTGTGGTGGCAAGGAATCTCCGTCGTGTGATCATCGGATCTCTCAATTCGTTAACTGCTGGGCGTAGAGCAGCTGCCGTTTTCGGTAGCGTAAGAATACGACACGTTGCAGTAGTAGTAACGGGATAGGCAACGACACGTCCCTGAGAACCGGTTGCAGCCACTCCCCCGATAACGGGCAAAGCGTGGTGATCGGGGGTTTCTGATCGGAAGGCGACGACAACGCCAGAAATCCGTTTTGCTTAATGTCGGCACTCGTATTTATATGCTGACTTATTGTCAAAACTGTCCAGGCAATAAGACTCTGAGACTCTTCGGTCGGACGATGGCAGATCTTGCTTTTGCGCCGATAGGGTCAGAATGTCAGCTTCGCGCCCAACTGGACCGAGCGATTTCCTCCAAAAGGAGCCGTGCGCGTGCTGGTCACCAGGCCAAAGCTGCTCGAATTGAAGTTTGTCACCGGATTGCTGAACTGGGGCGTGTTCGTTATGCTGAAAGCGTCCGCGCGAAATTCCAAGCCCACTCGCTCCTTGATGGGGAACCTGCGAAACAGCGACGCATCGAAGTCAAACAGTCCCGGGCCACTGAACGCGATGCGCGGAGCCGTCCCCAAAGCGTTGTCGGGGCCTTTGGCAAAGTCGCTGGTTTCGAACCAGGACGTCGCAATATGGTGCAGTATTTTGAAGGTTCCATTGAAGTTGGGCACTTGCTGATTCCCAGGGGCGTTTAGTGTTCCGCCACCGCTTAAGACCAAGGGTAGCCCGCTCATCATCGTTAATATCGTGCTGACCTGCCATCCGCCAAGAAGCTGACTGCCAATGCCCGAAGCCACGAACGGTTTGGATTTTCCAAAGGGAAGCTCATAAACCAAGCTATTCACGAAAGTGTGGCGGCGGTCGTATTCCAATGGAGCATAGTTCCTACGAATGTCTCCGCCGATGTAGTCAGCAAGACCTCCAACGGTACTATTAATCGTGACCGAGCCACCGTCGGACTTATATCCGAGAGCTTTGCTGTATGTATAAGCAGTGCTCATCAGAAAGCCGTTCGAAAACTTCCGGTCGAACTTTACCTGGAGAGAATGATAGCTCGAACTTGTGCCCACGAACTTAAGCGGTACATCGCCACTCGGGCCGTCGATGCCAAAGCGCTGCACGAGAGGCCGGCCCGCTTGACCTGATCCGGCAACGGTTGCCGCGTTGAGGTTAAACACCGTGGGCAAATCTACGCCGTGATTGCCGACGTAGGCCGCTTCCACGACGAACTTTCCCGGCAGAGCGCGTTGCACGGCCAAGTTCCAAGATTCTACGTAAGGTTCACGAAACTTCAAGTTGACATCGACATAGCTCGAGTTCGCGAGCGCTCCCGTAATCGGGATAATCCCGCTTGCAGGAATCGCTGTGACGATCGGCGGTGGAAATCCAGTTGCCATCGAGGGAGAGGCGGCCCTGAAGCTGTTTGGTGCATTGAACACATTGTTCTGTAACACAGGAAAGTTAAAGGCGTAATCGTTATCAGGAAAAGGTGCGTAGCTTAACGCATAACCTGCGCGTACGACAGTCTGCTCGGTCAAGCGATAAGCAATTCCGAACCGCGGCGCGAAATCCTTGTAGTTTGTTTGCCGGCCCAGATTGAGCGGGTGTCCCCCAACTCCAGCGATGATCAGCTGATTGGTAGTCGGATCATAATTCGAGAAGCGCCCCGCCGCCGCGGGCGTGAATGGGGGATAAAACTCCCAGCGCAGACCCGGACTCAACGTCAGCTTCCTGGTGATCTGCCAGGTATCCTGCACATATGTGAAGAATTCTGTGCCTCGAAACGTTTTGGAGTTGATGGGTACATCTCTGCCGACTGAATTGGGCATATCCAACAAGAAGTCAGCAAATCCATTGACTTGGTCGCTGGTTTTAGGTCCACCTTTGAGTCCGGTAACCGAGTCGCTAAAGTTGAAGATCCCGCGAGGATTCTGCGACTGCCACTGCGCCAGATCGTCCCGCACCCGCCGAACGTCGACGCCCCACTTCAAGGTGTGATTGCTGCGCGTCATGGTCCAACTGTTGACGGCATCAATATTCGTTTCGCCGCGTACCCAAGGCAAGCTTCCAGAATAACCGACCAGGCAGCCAGCAGTTCCCCCACCGGCTGCACCCGGAACGTTGGCGCATGCCATCCCGCTGGAATTGAGATCTCCGAGGTTCGCGCCAGGAATGTTCACGCCGATCTCGTTCTGAATGGTTGCTCCGCGGTCGGTATTGTTGGCCACATTGCGATAGTGATTCACGCCCAAGCGCGCTTCAGTCACCAACCGAGGCGAAAATATATGGTCGAAATTCGCTGCGGTATTCCAAATGCGTTGCGTGCCGGTTCCCGAGAAGTTCCCATTCGAGGGTCCACCCACTTCGCCATAAATCGGTGTTTGAAGCAGGCTTTGATTTTGAAAACTGAAACGACCGGAAATGCGGCTGTTTTGGGTGGCGTTGTGGTCCACTTTCGCGTCAAACGACGTGCCGTCTTTCGCGAATTTCGTCGTCCCTTGAAAATTGTTGGCGGCGTTCACATTCGGCAAGGGAACCTTGGCCAGGATCGCTTGCACGACAGGGTCGATTCTTGTCGTATCGATCGTGTTGAGAGTTCCTGCCGGGTAAAGCGTGCCCGTTGCTGGATTGATGGGGCATGCCGTGCTGCAAGAGATCTGTGTTCTGCCAGTCCCATCTGGATTCCCTGTGGACGGGTCAAAGATCGGAGTAGACGTGCTTGTGAAATCCCCGTTCCGGAAGGCCTGCGGCGATACAACACCCGCAAAGAATTGGCCCTGGTGATCGTCGACACGCAAGAAGTCGCCAAAGAAAAAAGTCTTGTTCTTGATGATTGGCCCGCCGATGTTTGCCCCATAGTAGTTGTAAACGCTGGGCGTCTTGGGCGTGGTTGTCTGGAAATAGGGAAGGGCAGCCAGTGCGCTGATGCGATTAATCTCGTAAGCGGCACCATGAAACTCATTCGTCCCTGACTTTAGAATCACATTTGTGACTGCCCCGTCGGCTCGGCCTAACTCAGCATCGAAATTGCTGGTTGTGACGTCCACGGTTTGGATCGCCTCTATTGGTGGAATGTAGACCTGCAGTAGGCCCGTGCGTTCGTTATCATCCACTCCCTCAAATTGCAGGTTGTTGGCGAGCCCGGACTGCCCGTTTACCTCTGTTCTCAGGCTATCTTGCGCGTTGAAGAAGGACGAATGCTCGCGATGCGCCCGAGTCGTTCCCGGCACCAAATTCAGTAGGCCTTGGAAATTGCGGTTGTAGGTCAAGGGAAGATCTTCGACCTGCCGGGTTTCGATCTTTCGGCCGATGTCCGCGCGGTCTGTTTGCAGAATCGGAGGTTCCCCGGTGACCACAACTGTTTCGCTCGCAGAGCCAGGTTGAAGCACCAGATCGACGCGGACGTCGCTGTTCACCAAGACATCGATAGAGCTGCGAACCGCTCGACGAAATCCTTCATGATCTACGGCAACTTCATATTGACCAGGAGGGAGATCGGCGAATAGATAGTTTCCACTGCTGTTCGTGGAAGCTACGCGCCGGAATGCGGTCTTTATTTCCGTGACCGTGACTTTTGCTCCGCTTACCACAGCGCCACTGGAGTCTGAAACAGTACCAAGCAGGGCTGCATTCACAGCTTGGCCGACCATGTGCGGGGGGAGCAAGACGAGTATTGCGCCGAACAGGACGGCGATGGGGAGCTGCGACCGTTTGAATGAACATCCCGTGGCGCCTGTCACACGATCTCGGACGTTCGCGTGATGGGGACAATTGCCGATAAAACTCGAAAGCGGAAGTGACCAATGCCTGACTGTATTCATCACCCACCCCACTCGCTTTGCGAAACTGGCGATTTGTGTGGAACCGGTTCCAAACCCTATCCCGGTCTGACCAACGTGTCAAGCGCAAACATTCGCCGGATCCATCGTTGGATTTCTGTGCCCGCCACCAACAAGCTCGGCTTGAAATGACCATATGACACGGTGGCCTCGTGGATGCTAGACTCGCCATCTATCGACGGCACAGTCGCGGGTAGTTCCTCAGAGGGGCCGCACGAAAACGAGAGGTCCGGAGAAGAAAACGCCACTATGGTGGAAGCGGTTCCAGATAAAAAAGCCACGATTCGCGATGTTGCGCGCGCCGCGGGGGTGGGCATCGGGACCATTTCGCGCGTCCTCAATTCCAGCTCTCAGGTAAGCCGAAAGACACGTGTGCGAGTCCTCGAGGCGATCTCCCGTCTGAGGTTTCGTCCCAATGCTCAGGCACGCCGCATGCTACGGAAACGGGCGGAGATGGTCTGCTTTTTGCTAAGCAACCGAGATTTTTTGCACCCGTTTCATGCACGCATCCTGCAAGGCGTCGAATCCTACGCCACTCGCGTCAAACAGCACGTGTTATTTGCGGCGCTACACTATTCACCTAGAACGCCGCCCGATCGGATCGACTTGCCCCCCGTTCTCCAGGAGCACGGCTTGATTGACGGAGTGATTCTCGCGGGAACGACTTATCCGAATTTGCTCCATAGGATCCAGAGCATTCATATGCCCTTCGTTGCATTCAGCAACAACGTGTTGGGATTGGAAGAAACGCTGCAGTTCGATGAAGTAGGCTTCGACGATCTGAACGGAGCCCTGCAGGCGACGCGCTACCTGATCAGCAATGGTCACCGCCGAATTGCCTTCGTCGGCGACACCTTCAGCTATCCATGGCTTTATCGGCGGTTTAAGGGCTACGAGCAGGGGATGCGCGAGAACAAGCTGAGACCTGTCCTCATCGCGTCCCAAAACTCCCAGAGTTTCGTCGATTTTGGGCAAGATAGCACACAGCGAATCCTGGCCCGCGAGTCACGACCCACAGCGGTGGTTGCCGGCAACGACGAAATCGCCTTCGGGCTCTGGCGAGCATTGTCCCGGCACAACCTAAAAGTGCCGGACCACATCAGTTTGGTCGGGTTTGACGATCGGGAAGAAGCCGTTCTGATGGACCCGCCGCTTTCTACAGTTCGGGTTAACAAGGAGGCGATCGGCGAGAACTGCATGAAAATGCTTCTCGAGCGTCTGCACGACTCTCGGATGGCTTTCAGCCGACGAATTCTGCCAACGGAATTCGTAATCCGTGGAACGGTACGCAAGATCTGAAAAAAGTCTTAACTATGAGAGCAGCGCAGACAGGCTCGTCGTTAACTGTAACGCCAAGAGATAATCTCGTTCGAGTCGACACTCTCCCCGGAATAATCTTCGCCACTGGTCTAAGACGTGGTTGCTCTGCACGCCTCACTCGCCGACGCATTCGCTCCTCGAGCTCGTTAATTGTCAACAGCGCCACAAATCGCATCGGACCGGTGCCGGTGCGTCAGGACCTGCATCTTCTCTGGCAACAATCCAACCGAATTAGTTGAAGGAGGGTGATTATGGAGATATTCAGGTGGCATCGGGGACGTATTCCCCTGCTTGTCTTGAGTGCTGTAACGATTGCGGCTCTTGTGCCCGCGTTCTTCTCGCTGCCTCTCGTTGCTACTGAGTCGTTCACATTCCATTCCAGCAGCGGCGTCATAGCCGCAGTGGCCGGCGCGAAGGCGTCGTCCCGAAAACCCGACTTCGGTGCGAATGTCTACATCTTCGATCCCACCATGCCGCTGACCCAAATCCAGGCGACCGTCGATGCGGTGGCAAACCAACAAGTTTCCAATCAGTTCGGGACGCAACGGTATGCGCTGTTGTTCGAGCCGGGCACCTATGGATCCAGTGCAGCGCCGCTCAATTTCCAAGTCGGCTACTACACTGCGGTGGCGGGCCTAGGCCTTTCTCCGAGCGACGTCGTGATCAATGGTTCCGTCAACGTGTACAACCAGTGCCTCGGCGCCAACAACTGCATTGCTCTGGTGAACTTCTGGCGGTCGTTGTCGAATCTGACCATCAACGTGACCAACCCCACGTTTGGCTGCCACACGGGGGAGTTCTGGGCGGTCTCGCAGGCCTCCCCGATGCGCCGGGTCCAGGTCAATGGGCTGACCACGCTTATGGACTATTGCACGTCTCCATCGTTCGCGAGCGGCGGCTTCATCGCCGATTCCGAATTCGACAACAGCACGGTGATCAACGGTTCGCAGCAGCAGTGGATCGTCAGGAACAGCAAGCTCGATGGCTGGACCAACGGCGTGTGGAACCAGGTCTTTTCAGGTGTTGTGGGCGCTCCCGCACAGTGTTTTCCCGGCCAGGCGTCATGCGGTGGCCCCTATACAACGGTGGCGAGCAGCCCAGTAACACGGGAGGCGCCATACCTGTACCTCGACTCCAACGGACAGTACAACGTCTTCATCCCCGCCGTGCAACGCAATTCCGCAGGCACGACATGGGGTGGCGGCGCGACGCCGGGTTCATCGATCCGAATCGACAAGTTCTTCGTTGCCAAACCCACCGACACAGTAGAAACAATGAATGCTGCCTTGGGTTCAGGCAGAAACCTTATCCTTACTCCGGGTATCTATCAGCTGGATCAGAGTATTCAGGTCACGCGCCCCGATACCGTGGTGATCGGTCTGGGCTTCCCGACATTGGTGCCCGAAAATGGGATCGTGTCGATGACTGTCGCCAATGCGAAAGGGATCCTGATTTCGGGGATGATCTTCGACGCGGGCGCAACCAACTCTCCCGCATTGCTTCAAGTCGGAAGCGGCCACCCGCGTAGTGACAATGACGCCTCCGATCCTACAGCGCTCCACGACGTGTTTTTCCGAATCGGAGGCGCGACGGCGGGCAGCGCCACCACCAGCCTGGTGGTGAACAGCAAGAACGTCATTCTTGACGATATCTGGGCGTGGAGAGCCGATCACGGCAACGGAGTCGGCTGGACCAGCAATACCGCGGACACCGGTGTCATCGTTAACGGTGACAACGCGACCGCTTACGGCCTTTTCGTCGAGCACTACCAGAAGTACGAGGTGATCTGGAACGGCAACAACGGCACAGACATCTTCTTTCAGAACGAGATGCCCTACGACCCGCCCAGCCAGGCAGCTTGGATGGAGGCGCCAGGCGTTGACGGCTGGGCAGCATTCAAAGTTGCCGACACGGTCAGCAGCTTTACGGGGTACGGCATGGGTAGTTACAGCTTCTTCAATCAGGGTGTGAACATTTACGCGGCGAACGCGTTTGAAGTTCCAACCACGCTCCCAGCAGCAAGCTTTCACGATTTGTTGACCATCTTCCTCTCTACTGGTGGGTCGGGAGGCATTCTGAATGTGATCAACGGCACCGGTGGGTCTTCGACCATCGCCAACCCTGATAAGCCGGTGACGGTGGTTAGCTACCCTTAATACGTGATGCGCTGGCAGGTTGCGCGAGGGTTGTCGAGCCGTACTCGGTGGTGGGGCACGATGGCACTCGCGCACTTGTTTGCTCCGGAAGCGATCGAGACACCGCTCACAGGTCTCGCCGAACTCCTGCAGAGGGGTTGGGTGCGTCTTATTTCCATGCCTGGACAAAAAACCGCTCCTCTGCGCCCGATGTCCCCTTGAGGAAAAAAGGTGTAGCCAAGTCGGCGGTGAGACGAATGGCCTGCTGCGTAGTCGCGGCGAGCGGGACACCACACCGCCGCGGCATGCGAGTTCATGGAAACCACGTCACACTTGTTACTCCCAATCGCATCGGTTCCTGCATCAGTATTCGTACATGGCCACAAAACAACTGGTCATGAAAAGGGAAACCGAATGATCGTCGAGAGGCGACCGAGAAGAGGAAGGTGGCGACACGCACGGCACACTAAACTGGAAACGGAGAAGCGTGGCTCGTTCGCGGCGCGATCTTTTCGGGCGTGCGCATTTCGCCGAGCGCGTTAAGAAATCTAGCACTGTTTCAGACAGCAAAGGAGAAAGGATATGGCAAGCAAAGACAGAAACGAGGAGCGCCCGACAGGGCAGGTCGCGATGAAGACACGCCCGATCGTTTCGCAGCAGGAGTGGGAGGCTGCGCGGGAGCAGCTCCTCATGAACGAGAAGGCCTTGACCCGTTCCCGAGATGCGCTAGCCGCCGAGCGTCGACGGATGCCGTGGACTGTGGTTGAGAAGAAGTACGAGTTCGACGGACCGAAGGGCAAGGTAAACCTGCTCGATTTGTTTGAGGGCCGCCCTCAGTTGATCGTCTATCGCGCCTTCTTCGAACCTGGAGTGTTCGGTTGGCCCGAGCACGCCTGTCGCGGCTGCTCCTTCGGCGCCGATCAGGTCGCGCATCTGGCCCATCTGAACTCTCGCGACACCACCCTCGTCTACGCCTCACGCGCACCGCAGGCGGACATTGCACGCCTGAAGGCGCGGATGGGTTGGGAGATGCCCTGGTACACCATCACCGATAGCTTCGACAAGGACTTCGGCGTCGATGAATGGCACGGCCACAACGTGTTTTTCCGTGATGGCGAGCGGGTGTTCCGTACGTACTTCATCAACAGTCGCGGCGACGAAGCGATGGGGAGCACATGGAGCTACCTCGACATAACGCCGCTCGGCCGTCAGGAGACCTGGGAGGAGTCGCCAGAGGGCTACCCGCAGACCCCGCCATACAAGTGGTGGAACTGGCATGACAACTACGACGCCGAGGCCTCGCCTCATCCGAAGTGGGTCGAGGTCTCCGACGCTGGAGAAGCCGCCTTTCGAAAGCGTGACGAAGAAGCCAAAGCGAGCTAAAGAAGGGTGAACACTTCGTCGCCTTCGAGCCGG
>Ga0210384_10001495_pt1 | contig 31627 bp, 16 predicted proteins | sample IncBWH2MmetaG_FD_160574 | JGI IMG/M metagenome (GOLD analysis project Ga0210384, IMG submission 160574) | Forest soil microbial communities from Barre Woods Harvard Forest LTER site, Petersham, Massachusetts, United States - Inc-BW-H-2-M | ecosystem: Environmental > Terrestrial > Soil >...
GTTTATGAGGATCCTGATCTCTTCGCCTTCGAAGACATCTCGCCGCAGGCGCCGACGCACATTCTGCTCTGCCCGCGAAAGCATTTTGAATCACTAACGGATGCTTCGCCCGAAGATCAAGCCATCCTCGGAAAATTGCAACTGGTGGCCTCGGAACTTGCACGCGAACGGAACTTGCTCGAAGGTTACCGCACGGTGCTAAACAGTGGCCGCGGCGCGGGCCAATCCGTATTCCATCTGCATTTGCATCTGCTCGGCGGCCGCCAGTTCCGCTGGCCCCCGGGCTAGAATTTCCCGAAGGCTTTGCGCTTCTCGCAGCCACACCATAGACTACCGTTCGCTTTCAGGAGGATTGCATGTCCTTGCTGCGCCGGCACTTCAGCCCGTCAGCGGTTACTCTCATTTTTTCTATCATCTCGCTTTTTGCTTCTACTTCCGCGGCCCAGCAACCGACGGCGACTTCAGGGAAAGCTCTTACGGTGGAACGCATCTATTCGCAGCCGAGCTTGAGCGGGCGGTTGACGCGAGGGCTTGCGTGGACGCCGGATGGCAAGCAGCTCAGCTATTTCGAGACCAAGGGTTCTGGCCGAGAAGCGAAGACGGAACTTTGGGAGATGGACGCAGCTTCGGGGGAGCGACGGCTTCTGATGGCTGCCGACAAGCTCGAAATGATTCTCCCGGCGGACACGGCGCGAGCGACGCAAGCCACTGGGCTTGGCCGGCGCGCTCCCGCGCAATACCAATGGGCGCCGGACGGCGCAGGAATTCTGTTTCAGGGACCGACGGCGCTCGCATGGTTCGACCCGAAGTCACAGGCGGGACGCACGCTCGTATCAGGGAAAGCTGCGCTTGCCGATCCTAAGATTTCTCCCGACGGACGCTATGTGAGCTTTGTGCGGGACCATAATCTCTGGTTGGTGAGTGTGTCCGAGGGAAAAGAGCGGGTGGTCACGCAAGGGGGGACGGAAGAGATCCGCAAAGGCGAGCTTGACTGGGTCTATCCGGAAGAACTGGATATCAAGACGGCGTACTGGTGGTCGCCGGATTCCAGCGCGATCGCTTATCTGGAGATGGATGAACGCAAGGTCTCGCAATACCCGTTGGTGGATTTTTCCACCCCGAGTGGAGAAGCGGAGCTGGAGCGTTATCCCGTCGCGGGTGGTGCGAATCCCATTGTTCGTGTGCTCGTGACGGCGGTGAGCGGCGGAGAGCCGCGCGCAATGGATATCGGGGCGGAAACCGACATTTATATTCCGCGCGTGAATTGGCTGACCGATTCGAGACACCTTGCCATTCAGCGTCTTAATCGCACACAAACCACTCTAGAGCTTCTGATCGCCGATACAGCCACCGGCAAGACGCGGACAGCGGTGACGGAGACGGATCCCAACTGGATCAACGTGAGCGACGATCTCTATTTCCTCAAGGACGGCAAGCGCTTCCTATGGTCGAGCGAACGCAGCGGCTACCGGCATCTTTATCTTTATGACCTCGATGGCAAACAGCTTGCGCAAATTACGAAAGGCGAATGGGAAATTACTGCGCTTAACGCCGTCGACGAATCCAAAGGGCTCGTCTATTTCACGGCGACAGAAGCGTCTACGATGGAGCGGCAGCTTTACGCGGCTGGGCTCGACGGATCCGGATTCCTAAAGGTCACGAAGGACAGCGGCACGCATGATGTGAATTTCGCGCCGAACGCAGCGGCGTTTTACGACACCTATTCGAATGCTGCCACTCCGCCTCGCCAGAATCTGCATCGCGCAGACGGTTCGCGCATCGCTACCATCAATGAAAACAAAGTCGCCGAGCTCGCGGATTACGGCCTCTCCCCCATGGAATTCCTTCGCGTCAAATCTCGCGATGGCGTGATGCTCAATGCCAGCATGATCAAGCCGCCAAATTTCGATCCGCAGAAAAAGTATCCGGTTCTCATCTACACCTACGGCGGCCCGCACGCTCAAGTGGTGCGCAATTCCTGGGGCGGCGCCAATTTCCTGTGGCACGAGCTGATGGCGCAGAAGGGCTACATTGTTTTTTCGCTCGACAACCGCGGATCCGCGGGGCGTGGCCATGCATTCGAAACGCCGCTACATCTGCGCCTGGGCGCTCAGGAACTTTCCGACCAGCGCGATGGCGTGCAATACCTCAAGTCGCTTCCTTACGTGGACGGCAGCCGCATCGGCGTTTGGGGGTGGAGCTACGGCGGTCACATGACACTGCACGCCATGTTCGAAGCGGGCGATGACTTTAAGGCGGGTTTTGCAGGCGGCCCGGTGACCGACTGGCACTACTACGATTCTATCTACACCGAGCGCTATCTCGGACTGCCGCAGAAAAACGAGAAAGGATATGAGGATTCTTCACCGGTGAAATATGCCGGCCAGCTGAAAAGCAAACTGCTCATCGCCCACGGCACGGGAGACGACAACGTGCACTACGCGAACACGCTTTCAGTAGTCAACGATCTTATCGAGGCAGGGAAGTACGTTGAGGTTTTGGCTTTTCCTGGCCGCGGGCATGGGGTGAGCGACCCACCCGCCCGTCGAGTTCTGATGCAGCGCGTCACTCAGTTTTTCCTGGATAACCTCTAACTCGCGCCGTAGCAACGTGGGAAGCGCTCGGCTCACTTCCTAAGTCTGCGCAAAAAAAGCGGGGCAAGGCCATCCGGCTTCGCCCCTTGCTCACGGTCGATTCTTCGTTCCAACTTTTCTACTGTTCGACACTCTTCAGTGCACGCCGGAATATTCGACGTGGACGTAGCGTCCCAGACGGGCGTTGAAGAGCAAGTACCAGCCGGGGTGGTGGTCGTCGTCATAGACATAGACTCGATCGCGGTCCCATTCCCAATCGCGGCAGCGGTTAAGGTCGTAGGAAGCCACGACCCAATTCGAATTGTCATACAGGACGACGCGTCTGGTGCGGAAATCCATGCTCCGCGCAACAAAGTCCCCCCTCACATGCTCGTAGCGGCCGTAGGGATAAGCCCGCCCGGGGCGGATGCGATCGTGTTCGGAATCCCAATTGGCGTGAGGATTGTGAGGGTTATCCCACCCCTTGTGATTGCCGTTGTCATGGCGGTCGCTGCCATCATTCTCGTGCTTGTCCCGTCCTTCATGCTTCCCGTTGTCGTACCGATCATCCCGGCCATGCCGGTCGTCCCGGTCCTGTGCCGGCGTGGCGATCGCCAAGGCTGCCGCCAGAACCGCGAAAAACGTGCTCAGTATGATTCTGCGCATGCGCTTTCTCTCCCGAAAATGCGTTGCCAGCCCATCCTTCCCTGTTTGCTGATTCAGAATCCGTCCGTCCGAATTGCCGAGGGTGGATGGGTACCTTTTTATTGTCTCGCAAATCTTCTGGGTCATTCCATTCGGAAGAATGCCGACGTGCCTATGGTGGTACGCCCATCCGCAAACACACGACCGCAGCTGGGATCGTTTACGGGAGCAACGCGTATGCCGCCTTTTCGCCCGCCAGGCCTTATAATTTCGCCGACCCGGAGGTTACCTTGTTAAAACGCCTCTTCTGCTTTGCGGCGCTCGTTGTTGCCGTCAACGCGCCAGTCTCGTCCGGAGCGCAACAACCTTCTCAGGAAAAAGAGCAAATCCTGTGGCAAAAGCTGGAGGCCACCGTCAACGACGTGGAACGCAATCTCGACGGCGTTTTGGGCGTGGCCATACTAGATCTTTCCACGGGCCAGAAATATCTCCTTCACGCCGATGAAGTTCTTCCGACGGCCAGCTCGATCAAGGTCGCCATCCTTGCGGAGTTCTACCGCCAGGTCCAACAGAGCAAGCTCAAATTCACCGACCTGTACACGCTGCAATCCTCGGACATCGTCGGTGGCAGCGGCGTTGCCGGCGCGCTCACTCCCGGCGTCACGCGCCTTACTCTGCGCGACGTCGCCGTCCTCATGATTTCTGTAAGTGATAATTCCGCCACCAACATCATCGTTGACCGGATCGGGATGGAAAACGTGAACGCGTTGCTCGATTCACTGGGCCTGACGCACACCAGGCTGCGCCGCAAGATGATGGATTTGAAGGCCGCCACGGAAGGCCGGGAAAACGTGGCCACACCACGCGAGATGATGACCCTGCTGGAAGATCTTTACCGCGGCAAAGTTTTGAACAAGCAGCTCACTGAGGATTTTTTCAATCTCCTGAGCATCCACAAAGAAAGCTACATTCCGCGCGAATTACCCGAAGACTTGCGCGTTGCCAATAAGCCCGGCGAGCTCGAAGGAGTGCGGAACGATTCCGGCATCGTGTTCACGGGAAGCCACCCGTTTGTCATCAGCGTCATGACCACATACCTCCGCCACGAACACGACGGCGGCGAAGCAATCATCCGCATCTCGACAGCCGCTTACCGCCTGTTCGACCGACTCAGCCGCGCATCGCCCTATGGCCGTGTGATCTCGCCTCACGATACTGGCAATCCCTGAGTCGCGCGCGAGCGCCATTTGCCAGGAATCGCGTCCTCTGCCGGATTTGTGGCGTTTCTAGATTATTTGTTGAGAAAGGCTGAATACAAACCGTTCCTCGTTCAGGTTCTTTACGGGGCGACGATGTCCTTGAGCTTCGACTTGACATGCACGGCGGACAAGCTGGAGGCGTCCCATCCGCCGCCCAGAGCCTTGACGAGGAGCACGCTGGTGACAAGGCGCTGCCCCTGAATCACGGCCATTTCCTGTTCGTTGGTGAGCAGGTTCTGCTGCGCGGTTACGACGTCGAGATAATTTACCAAGCCGCCGGTGTAGCGACTCGTGGAAATATCCAGCGTTCGCCGCGCCGAATCAACCGCCTTTTGCTGGGATTGGCTGGCTTGCTCGAGAACCGTCAATCCGGTCACGTCGTCCTGCACTTCCTGAAACGCAGTAAGCACCGTATTGCGGTAACTCGCGACATTTGCGTCATAACCGGCTTTAGCGAATTGCACCTGGGCACGGCGCGAACCGCCGCTGAACACCGTCTCTGCGACATTTGCGCCGACGGCCCAGAACGTGCTCTGGACGTTCATCAGCTTGGCGATGTCCGACGACTGCCATCCGCCGTTTCCAAAAAGATTGAGCGACGGGTAGTACGCGGCCGTGGCGATCCCAATCTGCGCGTTGGCGGCCTGCATTTGCCGCTCCGCTTCGGCGACGTCGGGGCGCCGCTCGAGAAGGTCCGACGGCAATCCCGCGTCGAGCGGCGGCGGCTCGTTCTTCAATTCCTTAGGTCCGAGATGAAAGTCCGGTGCAGGCTTGCCAATCAGCACGGCAATGGCATCTTCAAATTGTTTTCTTTGCTGCTGAAGGAGGATCGCTTGCGTCTGGGTGGTATTCAGCAGGGTCTCTTCTTCAGCGACGTCCAGTCCGGAAGCGACGCCGCCTTTATGCCGCGAATCCACGAGTTGCAGGCCTCGTTGCAGAGTTTGGACGGTGCGATTCAGAATGCCCAGCTCCGTATCGAGCTGCCGCAGCGTGAAATAATCACCCGCAAGTTCCGCGGTGATCACCAGCCGCACGTTTTCGAGGTCGGCGGCGCTCGCCTGGTATGACGCCTGGGCGGCCTCGATGCTGCGCCTGCGCCGACCGAACAAGTCCACTTCATACCCGGCCGTGAATGGCAGGGTGAAATTGTTCTGCGACACGGGGCGGCTGACCGGAAAGTTGCTGTTGGGCGGACGACTCCCGGAAATGCGTTGCCGCTCGGCCTGCGGGGCCGCAGCGAGAGTAGGGAATTCGGTTGCGATCTGCACGGCAGCGGAGGCCCGGGCCTGCTCCAGCCGCGCCACGGAAACCTTTATGGTCTGGTTGGCGTCGAGCGCCTGTTTCTCCAGCGCGCTCAAATCATCGTCATGGAAAACGCTCCACCATTCGCCCTTGGCCACGGCGTCTTTCGGCGCGCTCTCGCGCCACGGTTCGGTGACGTCCCACTTGGCGGGCACGGGCGCCGTGGGCCGCTGATAATTAGGCCCAACTGTGCAGCCGCTCGCGAGGACACACGCAGCGAACCCGGAAAGCGCCGGGAATACCCTCAGACACTTCATTATGGTTTCTTCGCTGCCGGCGCGGCATTGGGGGTTGCGTTTGATGGGCCGGGTGTTCCGGCGGGTCCCGCTGGGGCCTTCGCCGTGATTTCCTTGACGCGCACTTCCTGGCCGTCGTCGAGAGAGTCCGCGGGATTCAGCACCATCCAGTCGTTCGCCTCGAGGCCCTGCAGGACTTCGAGGGTCGTGCCGTAATCGCGGCCGATGGTGAGCGGCTTCAAGTGCGCTCTGTGATTCGAATCCACGACCACGGCGCGGAGGCCTTCGGCGCGGAACAGCAAAGCGTTCACCGGAACCGCCAGCCGCGCTCCGGTGACCTTCACTTGCAGGTGCACCTGCGCGTAACCGCCGGGGAGCAGCGCGCTGTTGTGGTTGGGAACGTCCACCTCGGTGAGCAGCGTGCGCGTGCCGGTGTCGATGGCCTCTGACGTTCGCACGACCTTGCCTTCAAAGCGCTGGCCGGGGTATTGGGTGAGCTCGAGGTATGCACCAATGCCCGCACGAATCGATGGAGCGAATTGTTCCGGCACGCTCAGGTAAACGCGAATGGGATCGGTCTGCGCGAGGAAAAAAAGCTGCTGCGAGGTGCCGCCGTTGCCGGCGTTGATCAGCGTGCCAGTGTCCACGTTGCGGCGGGTGATAACGCCGCTGAAGGGCGCGTAGACACGTTTAAAGGATTCCAATTCCTCGAGCCGGCGCACGTTGGCTTCCGAGGATTTCACCGTGGCGACCTTGGCTTCGAGATCGCCTACGGCGTTATCCACTTCCTGCTTGGAGACGCCGTCCGTTTTGATGAGCTCCTGAAATCGTGTGGCGGTGATTTTGGAAAGATTGGCGTTGGCCTGCGAAGTATTCAAATCCGCGCGCGCCTGCGACAGCTGCTGATCCACTTCCGGCGTGTCAATTTCCACGAGCAGCTCGCCCTGGCGAACGCGGCTGCCAATGTCGTGGTACCACTTTTTCAAATAGCCGTTGGTGCGGGCATAAATGGGCGATTCAACGAACGCCTGCATTGTGCCGGGCAGGACAAGATCCTCTTGCGTTGACTCCGTAGTGGGATGAATCACGGCCACGGTCGGAATCGCCAGAGTTTCCGTTTCCTTGGCTAACGCCTGATACTGGGTACGGCGTTGAAAGAGCGTCAGCGCGCCGAAAACCACCAGCAATACCACCACGACGAACAGAATGGTGAAGAGCCGGCTCCCTTTTTTGTGTGGCTGCTCCTGGTATTCAGATTCCATCGGAACTCCGTCCTCCATCATGAACCAATCTGCGCTCGCACTTCCATATCGAAAATCTTCAAACCGTGGCCTGCGCCGGTGATCCGTCCGCTGCCGTTCTCCGCTCGCGGCGCCCGTGAATTATAGAGAAAACGCAGGGCACAAAGAACAGCGTCGCGAACGTGGCGAAAAGTAGTCCGCCGATTACCGCGCGGCCCAAAGGCGCATTCTGCTCGCCGCCTTCGCCGAGACCCACAGCCATCGGGACCATGCCGATGATCATCGCCAGGGCGGTCATCAGCACCGGCCGCATGCGCACAAACCCTGCCTCGATCGCGGCATCCCGGGCACTCTTGCCTTCATCCATCTGCTCGCGCGCGAAGGACACCATCAGAATGCTATTCGCTGTAGCGACGCCCATGCACATGATGGCGCCGGTAAGCGAAGGCACGTTGAGAGTCGTGTGCGTCAGCAACAGCATCCAGCAGATGCCGGCCAGCGCGCCGGGCAGCGCGGTGATGATGATGAAAGGATCGAGCCAGGACTGGAAGTTCACCACGATCAGAAGATAAGCCAGAACGATTGCGCCAATGAGGCCAAAGCCGAGGCCGGTGAACGAACTCTTCATGGTCTGTACCTGGCCGCGGGTAACGATGTGGCTGCCCTTTGGCAAATCTTTTTCGATCGCGCGGACGTCTTTCTCCACTTGATCGGCCACGCCGCCCAAGTCGCGGCCGTCCACCGCGGCGTACACGTTGATCATTGGCATTGTCGTGTAATGCGAGATTTCGGCGGGGCGCGCGGTCGTACTCGTTTGTACAAGATTTCCGAGAATTTGGGGAACCGCGCCCGGAGCACTTGCACTGATGGGTGTGTTCTGCAATTCCTGAAAGGTATCCACGCGATACTGCGGTTCCTGTACGGCGACGCTATATTCGACGCCGTTTTTGGGATCCAGCCAGAAGGCGGGGCTGGTCTGAAAACTGGAGCTGAGGGAAACGAGAACGTTTTGCGCGATGTCGCGGGATTGCATCCCCACGGATTGGGCGCGCGCCCGGTCAATTTGCAAGTACAGGGTAGGATTATCGAAGGCTTGCTGGACGTGCACGTCTACCGCGCCGGGGATGTGCCGGAACTGGTTGGCCAATCTTTCCCCGATCAAATAGTTTCCGCGCTGGTTCATGCCGGTCACTTCCACGTCAATCGGCGCGGGCGTGCCGAAATTCAGAATTTGCGTGACGATGTCGGCCGGCTGAAAAAAGAACTGGACACCCGGGAATCGTTGCGGGAGATTCTCACGCAATTCGTTGATGTAGGCCCCCGTGGGCTTGCCGCGTTCTTGCTTCAATTGAACGAGTATCTCTGCATCGGAAGTTCCGATGGTGCCGGCGTTGCTGTAGCTCAAATTGATGCCGCTGTAAGGCAAGCCGATATTGTCGAGGACGGTAGTCAGCTCGTCCTTGGGAATGGTTTCACGAATGACGCCATTCACCTGGGCGGCCAACCGTGCGGTCTCCTCGATGCGCAGGCCGGTGCGGGCACGCATGTGCAGGCGGATCTGGCCGGCGTCCACCTTGGGAAAGAAGTCGCGGCCGAGAACGCCCACGAGCATGGTGGACAAAATGCAAAACGCCAGAAAACAACCGGCGAAGATCCCGGGCGAGTGCAAGGCGACGCGCAGGGCCCTGCGGTACCCTTCACGAAAATTTTCAAAGCTCCTCTCAAAACCCTGCTGATAGCGCCGGAAGAAGCCCATCTTCTCTCCGACGTGCTCTTCGGGGTGATACTCGTCTTCCGAGCTCAAGAGATACATGGCCATCGTTGGAACGATGGTGCGCGACCACATGTAGGAGGCCAACATGGCGAAGCTCACTGCTTCCGCGAGAGGAACAAATAGAAATTTGGCAACTCCCGACAGGAAAAACATGGGGATGAAAACGATGCAAATACAAAGAGTCGAAACGAAGGCCGGTACGGCAATCTGTTGCGCGCCATCCAGGATGGCTTGCACGGTTTCCTTGCCCATGGCCAGGTTGCGATTGATGTTTTCGATTTCAACGGTGGCGTCGTCCACCAGGATGCCGACTGCCAGCGCGAGGCCGCCGAGGGTCATGATGTTGATGGTCTGGCCGAGCGCGCTGAGGCACAGAATGCTGACAAGAATGGAGAGGGGAATGGAGATGGCGATGATCAAGGTGCTCTTCCAGTTTCCCAGGAATAGCAGGATCATGATGGCGGTGAGGCAGGCGGCGATGATGGCTTCGCGAATCACGCCCTGGATGGAGGCGCGGACATAAAGCGACTGGTCGAAGAAAGTGGTGACGCGCATGCCCTCGGGAAGCGCGCTCTGGTTGTAGGCAAGCATCTGCTTGATGTGGTCGACGATGTCCAGTGTCGAGGCGCTGCCCGTCTTGTAAATGCTCATGAGCACGCCGCGCTGTCCATTGGCCAGCACCACGTTAGTCTGCGGAGAGAAACCATCGCGAATGTGGGCAACGTCCCTCATGTAGATGGTCGCGCCATTGACGGTCTTCACCGGCAGATCGTTGAGTTCCTCAATGGTTTGCGGGCTGCCGTTCATCTCCACGGTGAATTCGAGAGGGCCAAGTTTGGCGGTGCCCGTGGGCAGGATCAGGTTTTGGGCATTCACGGCGTTGACGATGTCAACGGCAGAGAGTCCCTTGGCTTGCAGGGTTTTCGAATCAATGTCCACGCTGACGACGCGCTGCTTTCCTCCATAAGGAAAAGGCGTGGCGGCGCCCGGTACGGTAGCGAGTTGCGTGCGAATGAAGTTGTTGCCGTAATCGAAAAGCTGCTGCTCGCTGAGCGTGTCACTGGTCAGGCCGATCTGGATGACCGGAACGGTCGAAGCCGAGTAGATAATGACCAAAGGCGGCGTGGTACCCTGCGGCAGGAATCGCAAAAATGTCTGCGAGATGGCCCCCGTTTGTGCCAGCGCAGTTTGGATGTTCGCGCCGGGCTGAAAGAATACTTTAATGACCGCGATGCCAGGGAGCGACTGCGATTCGATGTGCTCTACGTCGCTGACCAGTGTGGTTATGCCGCGCTCGACGCTGGTAGTGATCCGCTGTTCCATCTCCTGAGGTTCCAAGCCAGTGTAGGTCCAGACCAGGGAGATGACCGGGATATTGATGTCCGGGAAAATGTCCACGGGGGTGCGCAGCAGTACCACCGGCGTGAGAAGAATGATGACGAGCGCCATCACAACGAAGGTGTATGGCCTCGAAAGGGCTAATCGGACAATCCACATACTCTGTTAAGTCTTCCCTCTGGCTACGGAGCGACCTGTGCCAAGAATACCCACCCCACAAACACTACCGGTGGCAGATTCTACTTAGATTCGCGAACGCATTTTAGCGGGTACGCCGGGTTTTCGAATACGATATATTCCAGGAATTGCATTCTCGTTCGGTTGCTGATCAAGGCGCCCGAAGTACGACTGCCAAACCGATCAAATCTCGCACTAGTCCAGTGTAAGCCGTTTAGAATGTGCTTGTTACGGAGACTGCTGTTAAGTGGCCCGTCCATATACTGTTTCATTGGATGCCCGCGTTCTTGCACCTGTCACACGGAGGCTCCCTCCCAATTTGGACTCCCGTTTGTGCGTTGGGAAAGCAGTCAGCGCGTGCGAAGGCAGAGAGGCAGGGAATTCCTACTTGTGGGTCATGGTGAATACGCCGTCCCAGCCCGAGGGTGGCTCATCGAAGAGGTAGTCCTGGCAGCGCTTCCAGTAGGTGCGGGAAGGGCCGTCATCGGGCCATTTGTCGAGAACGGTCTGGAAAGTTTTCTGCGCTTCTTCCCACTGGCGTTTCCGGTAGAGATCGCGCGCCTGGAGAAACGCGTTGAGACGCGTGCGCACCTCATCCGGAGTGCCATAGGTGGAGGGTTCGCCCGCGCGGCCGATGAGTTCGTGGATGGTGACGGGCTGCAGCTTGCCTTTTACGCGAATGAGGTCCAGCTCGCGAAACACGAAGCCCTCGTCCTTGGCGGCGACATGCGTGGTCTCATTGACGAGAATGTGGGTGCCATAGTCCTTGTTGAGTCCTTCGAGGCGCGAAGAGAGATTGACAGTGTCGCCGAGGGCTGTGTAACCGTAGCGTAGGGCGGAGCCCATATTGCCGACGCTAGCGACGCCGGTGTTGAGGCCGATACCGATGTCGAGGCGTGGCTTGCCTTCGGCTTCCCATTTTTTCTGCATTTCGCGAACACGAACCATCATTTTCAGCGCGGTGTTGCACGCTCTTCCGGCGTGGCCCGGTTCTTCAAACGGGGCGCCCCAGAAGGCCATAACCGCGTCACCGATATACTTATCGAGCGTGCCGTGATGTTCGAAGACGAGGCCGGTCATGTCCGACAAGTATTGATTGAGGAATAGCGCCAAATCCTGGGCGTCCAGTTTTTCGGAGATGGTGGTGAAGCCGCGAATATCGCTGAACATTACGGTAATGTCGGTTTTCTTCGGTTCAACGAGGCGGGGATTCACCAGCAAGCGGCGAATCACTTCCGGGCTGAGATATTGGCCGAAGGCGCTGCGCACGCGGCGCTTTTCTTTCTCTTCGAAGAGCGAACGGTAGAGAGAGACGAGAAGAACGTTTGTGGAAAGCGTAAGGGCCGGCACCAACAAGTTCAGCCACCAGCCGTGTAGGAAGGCCCAAAAATTTACCGCGATCATGGGGACAAGAAGGCTCACACCGAACCACATCCATCGTGGTGAAACGAGGGCCATCCAAATCCCCAGGGGAATCCCGAAAAACATAATCAGAAGCACATCCGCGAGAGCCTGGCGGAAACCGTACTTGAGGAATCGCTGGTTCAGGATATTGTCAATCACGTTGGCATGAATCTCCACGCCCGGGTAGTCCGTGCCGCCGTAAGGCGTGCCGCGGAGGTCGCCGATCCCGGTGGCGGTGGCCCCGATCAAAATAATTTTTCCTTGAAAGGTGCCTGGGACGAAGTTTTTTTGGAGCACGTCCACGATGGACTTGTGAGTGAAAGTACTCGCCGGCCCTTGGAAGTTGATCATCAACTGGCCACGGCCGTCCGGGTGTAAGAGCAGGACGTCGCCGAAACGAATTTCGACGATCCCCTGCGGACCATAGATCAAATTCATATCCTGCGCCGGAGGGCCGAGAAAGGCGCGCGCGGTCATCAAGTCCAGGGAGGAGTAGATGTCCCATTCGTCTGGATTTTTCGTGCGTCCATACGGAAGTACGAGAGTCGTCCTGCGCACGATGCCATCCGCGTCCGGAGGCGCGTTGAAAAAGCCAGTCCATGAAAAATCGCCATTGAGGGCGGACGTTAGTTGATCGAGATTGGCCTCCGCGCCCTGGGGCAAGAGGTTCGCGAGTGCAAACGTCTCCAGCATGCGCGCTTTTTCCTGTTTTTGAGCTTCAGGATGGAGCGGATGAGCGGGCGGGTAGGCAAAGAAGGCAATCTGATTTGCATACGTGTCCAGTGTGGAAGCCTCGATTCCGCGGAGGTCTGCTTCCGTAAAGAGAAAGTAGTTGCCGAGGATGACCGGGCCGAAACGCTGAATGGCAGCAGCGAATTGCTTGTCGGCATCCGAAGCCACGTCAAGCTTCTGAATCTCGGCAGCAATCACGGGATCTAGAGTCACGCCGGCCTTTTTTCGCTCTTCCAACTTCTTCCAAAAAGAACGCAAGGCGTCCGCGGTGCGATCCACTTCCGGCTTGCTGAATGTGATGTCAAAACCCACGACTTTGGCGCCGTCGTCGTGCAAGATGTCCAATGTCTTTGCGAAATAACTGCGCGAGAAGGGCCAGCGCCCGAGAACTTCCTGCGCGCGCTGATCAATGTCAATGACGACGATTCGTGAATCTGGATGCGCGAAGCGTTTAGGGCGGTATCGGAATCGCGTGTCCAGCGTAGCGAGCTCGAGACGTTGGACAAATTCGAAGATGGGAGTCGGACGCTCGCCAACAAATGTCAGGACATACAAGATGAGCGCAAAAAAAGTGATGGACAGGCTAAGAAGGAACGAGACGCGATGGCGCCACCAGGACTGCAGCAGTTCGTAGAGGCTGAACAAGCCCCGTCGCTGCCAGAAACCGTCTGACGGAGCTGCCATCGCGGTTCGAGGGCTACTCGCGGAAGATGAAGTTCAAACGCACGCCGGAGACTTCGATGAGATCGCCGTCACTCAAACGAACCGGGCCCGGAATGGGAGTGCCATTCACGGTGGGCACTTTGTCGCCGGGGCCGAGGTAGTAGCCGTCGTCGCGCTGATTGATCTGCGCGGCCATTTGCGGTTTGAACCAGCCCTTGAGTTTGACGGTGGCCATGCCGGATTTTCCAATGACCGTGAGCCGGTTGGTCAAAACATATTCTTTTTGATCGGTGTTACCGTTCAGGACGACAAGAGTGGGAACCTTCATGCGCGTACCGGCAAATTGCATGGATTCGCCCATGGCGGCAGCCTGTTGCAGCATCTGGCGGCGCTCCTTGGTATCGAGCACCATCGTTTCGTTGATGGCGGGCGCCGGGGCCTTGCGGCCGGAATCCCAGGGCACGGGAGCATCTCCGCTGGTGTCCACTTTGATTTTGTGCTTTCCGATGTGGATGTTGTCGCCGTCGTGCAAGGTAGCGCGCTCGATGCGCAGGTCGTTCACAAACGTGCCATTGAGGCTGTCGAGATCCTCGACGACCAGCCGGCCCGCTTCGAAATAAACTTTCGCGTGGTGATTGGACACCGCGAGATTGTCCACCGGCAAATCATTATCGGGCGACCGGCCAATGCTGACCGGCCGGCTTCCGACAGGAACTTCTTTCACGATTTTATTTTCAAACATGAGGCTGAGCTTCGGCATCTCACTTCCCTCCAGCGGAGCCGTTTCCGGCAACGTTTTTTCGCGCCCCACGGCGCAACCATGAAAACCAACCCTTGGGTTCCGATTCGAGCCGCACAACAACGACGGTGATGTTGTCGGCGCCACCGCTATCGTTGGCAATCGCGACGAGCCTTTCCGAGGCCTTAGTGGGATCGGTTTCCGCCTGCAGCGTTCCGGCGATTTCCGGCTCCGTCACCATGCGCGTCAATCCGTCCGAGCAAAGCAGCAGAATGTCCCTGGGCAGAAGCAGGTGCTCTTCCGCGTCGACCTCGATTTCCGCCTGTGCACCGAGCGCGCGCAGCAACACGCTTTGCATGTCGCTTTCGTCGGCTTCGGCCGCGGTTAATATGCCGCGCCGCACCTGCTCGGCTACCAGTGAATGATCCTGCGTCAGCTGAAGAAGGCTGCCATTGCGCAAAAGGTAGGCGCGGCTATCCCCGACGTGAGCGATGCTCACCTTCGCGCCGTCAATCCATGCAGCCGTCAACGTGGCGCCCATGCCGTGCTGCTCCGGGTGCTCCTCCGCGGACTTAAAAATATTCGTATTGGCCAAGTGAACGGCGCTCGATAACCGTTTCAACTTGGCGCTCCAGCCGGGTTTTGAATCGCCAAACACCGGGGCATTTGGATTGTTTTGCGTGTCCAGGCAGTGTTTCACGAGCGTTTCCACGGCCAAGGCGCTGGCGATTTCGCCATGGGCTTCGCCGCCCATGCCGTCGGAGAGCACGAAGAGGTTCAGCGGCGTGACGATGCGGTAGCAATCCTCGTTGTTCGCCCGCACGCGACCCACGTCGCTCATGCCGCCACTTACGATTCGCACACTTGCTCCCATCGCCGCTGTGAGATTACACCCCGGCCACACCTGTATCTGGCAACCCTGCTCCCACGCTAACAGAGCCACAACAGTGGCGAAAGGCTTTGAACCCTACTGATTACTCGCTTTTAGGCCACACGCCGGCAGGCAAAGGCCGACTCGCAGAACGCTTGGAGCGCAATCCGCATTTGCACCAGTACCCATTTCGTGCCTAGGAGGCGAGCATCCGTTATACTTTTCGGCAGCCAAGAGCGCCCTGCCTCTACGGCGCTACACCTTTTTTCCATGGCCGGACCAAAAAAATCACCAGCGAAACGCATCCCCCGGGCCAGAGGGAGCAGGCTCAGCGCCACGCAGGCCACGCGCGAGCTGGAAGAGTTGAACCGTATTGGGATTGCCCTGTCGGAAACGCGGGATGTTGAACGGCTGTTGGAGCTTATCCTCAGGAAGGCGCGCGAGATCACCGCGGCGGACGCGGGATCGCTCTATCTCGTGGAGTACATGGGGGGAGCAGCAAACAACGGGGCGCGAGACCGCCGACTACGTTTCAAGTTGACACAGAACGATAGCGTGCAGTTTCCCTTCAGCGAACACACGCTGCCGCTGACGGAAGAATCGATGGCCGGTTATTCTGCGCTTCATGGGGAAATCATTGAACTTGCCGACGCCTACCGAATTCCGAGATCGCAGCCTTTCCGGTTTAATTCGTCGTATGACCAACAAGCGGGCTACCACACGCGTTCGCTCATCACACTGCCGATGAAGAACGGCAAGGGTGAAGTGCTCGGCGTGCTGCAGTTGATCAACTGCAAGCGCCAGGCGAAGGCGATTTTGGCGAATGCCGCGGCCGTGCGGCGGTGGGTTCATCCCTTTCCCGAGCGCGCCGTGCGGCTGGGATTGTCGCTGGCGTCGCAAGCGGCGGTTGCTTACGAAAATTCGCAGCTCTACCAGGATATAGAAAACCTGTTTGACGGCTTCGTGAAAGCGGCCGTGAAAGCAATCGAACAACGCGACCCCACGACTTCGGGGCATTCCCAACGAGTTTGTACCATGACGGTGGCCCTGGCGGAGGCCATCGACCGCGAACCGCGCGGCCCGTATGGTGATCTCCGTTTTTCCCGGGAACAGATGAAGGAGCTGCGCTACGCGGCGCTGCTGCACGACTTCGGCAAGGTGGGTGTGCACGAAGAAGTGCTCGTCAAAGCGAAAAAGATGTATCCGCTGCAGTTTGTGCGCGTGCTGGACCGCTTCGACTACATCCGCCGCGATATCGAAGCGAGATCCGCACAGCAAAAACTGGAAGCTCTGACCTCGCTTTCCCGGAAAGAGCGCGAGGCGCGCTTGCGCGTTCTAGACGAAGAAGCGCGGCGATTGATCGGCGAGCTGGATCGGTTTGCGGACTTCATCGCCAGAGCCAACGAGCCAACGATTCTTCCTTCCGGCGATTTTGAGCTGCTGAATCAGATCGCGCAAAAAACGTACCGCGATCCTCGCGGGACCGAACGGCCCTATCTCTCCTCCGAAGAAGTGCGTTTCCTATCCATACCGCGGGGGAGCCTGGACGCGGAGGAACGCCGGCAGATTGAATCGCACGTAGTACACAGCTTCAATTTTCTCGCACAGATTCCGTGGACCGTGGAGTTCCGCGGAATTCCGGAGATCGCCCGCGCGCACCACGAAAAATTGAATGGCAAAGGTTATCCATTTGGCCTGCGCTCCAATCAAATCCCCGTGCAAGCCAAGATGATGACGATTTGCGATATTTTTGACGCGCTTTCTGCGTCGGACCGGCCTTACAAACGCGCTGTGCCCACGGACCGCGCGCTGGATATTCTGAAATTGTGCGTGCGTGACGAAGAGATTGACGCCGAGCTCTTCCGCGTTTTTCTGGACGCACGCGTTTACGCTACGGTCGCCAAAACGCAGTGACTTTGCCAGCCTTCGACACAATGTTCCGCATGAATTCGCCTCTCCACTACAATCGCCAAATGCTGCTTCGCGGCGTTCTCCTATGCACGGCGTTCCTCGCAGCGACATCGTTCGAATCTGCCAACCCTCAGCGGCCACCCAGTGCTTCCGGGGCGCGGACTCTCTTGCTGCCGCGGCAAATTGTATCGGGCGAACGGGCCACCCTGGCGGTGCTGGACGGGAGCGGACGGTTGACGCCGGACGTCACCATTCAATTCTCGAACGGTGATCGGTTCACAACCGATGTGACGGGCCGCGCGCTTTTCGTGGCCCCGCTGGATCCCGGCGTGCTTTTTGCTTCCATCGCCGGCCGCACGGACCGCGTCCCCGCCGCTATCGTCTCGCCTTTGGAGGCCGTTACTTCTTCGATGGAGATCGTGGGAACTCCCAATGTCGCTTCGTTGACGGATCGCTTTGAGCTATTGGGTCGTGGGTTCTGCGGGGACGCGGACGCGAATCAGGTCACGATCGCAGGCCAGTCCGCGCTGGTGCTGGCATCTTCGCCGGCCTCGTTGGTCATACTCCCGCCGATGGACCTGGAGGCTGGAACTGCGAAAGTGGAAGTTGCTTGCGCGAAGCGGCAGGCGCCGGCGTTTTCCATGACGCTGGTCGAGCTTGAACTGCAAGCCGATTCCTCGCCGCTCAAACCCGGCGAGCGTCGCACGCTTTCCGTACACGTGCATGGTTCAGCGGCAAAAGTATCTCTGGAGGCCCGCAACCTCGCTCCAAGAATCACGGAACTTGCGGGGGGCAACGTCGTACGCGCGTCCAGCACCGGAGGAACAGAGAATGTGGCGCACTTCCATCTGACCGGGCGGAAGAATGGCAGCTTTGCAATTTCGATCCGGCTGATTCCGTCGCTCGCGCGCCCGCAATAGTCCCCTCAACTGGCAAGACATCCTGCGGAAAACTTCATCTCTGTGTCGATCCGGGAGGAAACGATCACGCACTCTTTTTGGCGCTAGCCTCGACAGTAAGCGGCAGCGTACCCTGCGCATTTTCCAAAGCCGCATCCGCAACACCTGCAGCAACCAGGCCTTCCAGCGTGTTCTGGGCTCTTTCGAGGCGCTTCTCGCCCTCACCGTAACTTTGCTGGGCATTCTTCAGGTGCGTGCCAAGCCGTTCGAATACCTCGGTAAACATGCTCATCTGCTTTTCCATGCCCGCTAGATTGGCATAGAGGCGCTTGGCATTTTCTTCGATTTGCATGCCGCGCAAGCCCATGGAGATGACGCAGAGATGTGCGTACAGAGTGTTGGGAGAGACAGCAATCACTTTCTTTTCGCGGCAATAGGCGTCCAGCGGCTGCCCTTTGTTATCAGAGGTCTGCAAAAGCTCGTAGTAGACGCTCTCCGAGGGAACAAACATGAGCGCCACATCGAGCGTGCCTTCTTGCGGCACGATGTATTTCTTGGCGATGGAATCCGCATGCAGCTTCACCGCGGTGGCGAAGGCGCGACGCGCTTCCTCTCCCTCGGCGCCGATGCGCCGGAAAGCATCCAGCGGAAATTTCGAATCGATGGCCATCAACTTTTTGTCGCGAAGATGAATCACGGCATCGGCGGCTTCGCCACTCGAAAAACGGTATTGACTCGCGTACTGCGAGGCAGGAAGGGAATCTTCCAGCATGCGCTCGAGAGTGACCTCTCCGAACGAGCCGCGGGATTTAGCGCCGCCAAGAATGCCTTCGAGGGTGTGCGCCGTTTCGGACATTTGCTGGCCGGCCAGTTGAACGGCGCCCAATTGCTTCTGGATCTGCCCGATCTGATCGCGCGTGTTCTTGAGTTCGTCGGCCATCTTGGTTTGCGCGTCAGAAGTCATCTGCCCGGTGATTTGCGCGGAATTTTTGATGGCATCCTGCAAGGCGGGAGCGACGCTATCGAGGCGTTGCGCAACACTTTTTGCGATCGTTTCCAATTGCCCGGTGCTCCGAGCTTGCGCGCTGGCAATGGTCTGCAAGTCGCGGCGCAATTCGCCCATCTGCGATTCTAGGGCACCGCCCTTCTCACGGCTTTGCACGGTTTGCAAAGCCAGCCAAATTACCAGCACGGCCACGAGAAGCACCGCACCAATCAGGACTACGTTCATTCGCTCTCCAATGCGTACGCGGGAAACGGTCTTCTTACTTTACTCGTTCTTCTACATTTCTGAAAACTACCGACGAAAAAAAGAAGAGGGCCCCCCGACTCTGTCGGGGAGCCCCCTTGGGTAGGAAAACTGGCTGACGCGGTTTTTTGTTACCAGCTCAACTTAAGAGCGAATTGGAACTGGCGTGCATCGTAGGATGCGCTTGACTGGCCTGCGCTGCAAGTCCCGATAGCGGTCGGGTCCGTGCCCGGAAAGCAAAGCTGATTAACCGCAGCGATATTCGTGCGGTTGAAGAGATTGAAAGCATCGGCGATGAGATCCATATTGAAGCGCTCGCCGAATGGAATACGCTTGGCCAGGCGCATATCCCACGTGAAGAAGTTTGGCATGGTGAAGCGGTTGCGGCCGAGATTGCCGTCGCAGCCGGCACCGGCCGTTGTTATGCCCGGAATGCTGAAGGTTGAGCCGCTGTTCGTCAAACAGAGATTCGCGACCCCAAACGTTACACCAGGAATGAAGGGTGAGGTGGTGCCCGTTGTGCCGCTGACAATGGAAGGCCGAGCCTGAGAGGCGCCCAGGTCGAGGCGGGTATCCGTGCCGGTGATGACGTTGAAAGGCCGGCCCGAGGAGAATTCGACGATGGGAGAAAGCGTGAAATCGCCGATGAAATGCTTGAAGAAACCATCCCCGGACTTGGCACTCGCCGATTGGAAGACAGCGCTAGTAACCCACCGATGGCGCTGGTCATTCACGGAATTGGAGCGCTCCAGATTGGGGAAGCGGCTGTCCTGCGGTTCGAGCGGGGATTGCAGGTCGGTGGAGTCGTCAATGGAATGAGACCAGGTGTAGCTGGAAAGCATCTCAAAGTGATTGGAAAAGCGCTTGGTGAGATTGAAGGTCAAAGCGTTGTACCAGGAGTTGCCGTTGGACAGCTGCGCATCCACGCTGTTGAAGGCCACGGGCACACCGAAGCCCCCTGGGTAGCATTTTGGCGCGGTATTCGCAAGCAATGGGAAGCCGGCGGCGAAACAGGCGGCTTTCGCCGCGCCCACCAGTTGCGGATAGAGCGCGGCACCAGGTCCGGCGAAAGATGGATTCGGTCCCGACGGCCGGAAGAAGTTGAAGGCAGCAGCGGTTCCCAAAGGAGTGTTATTCAAGAATGCGAGGGGTCCGGGGCAGCCGCTTAATGTTCCGAGGACGCCGGGAATCGCCGGAGTAAAGGTGCAGCCATTGGCAGTCGTTACTGCGGCACTGGGCACGGCGACGCCTAAGGGCTGCGAGGCGCATATGGAGCTATCGAAGCCGGCCAATTTGCAATCGGCAAAGTTTACGTCGAGCAGTTGAGGATCCGTGGAGTTTACGTCCTGGGGACGGTTCAGGTGCAATCCCCGAGTCCACTGGTAGCCGAGGCTGAACTTCCAGGAACTTGTGATTTCGCGCTCGATGGTGAGATTCGCCTGCTGCGCGTAGCCGTAAACAAAGTTTCTTCCAAGCGGAAGCGTGAAGGGCAGAATGGGAAGCGGAAATCCCGCTGCAAGATAATTCTGATTGGCGAAGAGCGAGCCGGAAGCGAAGGGATCGAAGCGTTGCTGACTCGGCTGATACCCGAGGGTCAAGGAGGTAGGAAATGCCGGATAAATGGAGCTCGCGTTGAGAGCGCCCTGGAAAATTGTGCCACCATTCAAGTTTCCCGGAGTGTCGAACCCATGTCCGCATACCGGCGGTGCCGGTGGAGGCAGCAGGCCGCAAGCTGAGGCAAAGTTGCCGGTGGCAAGCAATTGTGTGGACCGCCCACCATCCGCGGTGGCGGAGTCAAAAGCAGCCGCCAGAAGAGGATGGTCGTAGAAGAGACCGTAGCCGGCACGGATAACGGTCTTGCCGTTGCCGGCGGGATCCCAGGCCAAGCCGAAGCGCGGCGCGACGTTGTTGTAGTCACGGGGGATTCCCTCAGTCACGCCGAGGGCCTGCTCCGCGGCTCCGTTGATTCCCGGCAAGGGCGCAAAAAGAGGCGAGATTTCCACGTCATAGCGCACGCCGTAATTGAGTGCCAGGTGGCGGTTCACACGCCAGTTGTCTTGGAGAAAGAAAGCAAAGGGGAGGTTGTCGAAGGGCTGATTGGAGCTGCCGATGCCCTGGATGTACGAGATAGGAATACCGAGGCCGTAGGATTGCAGGCCGGTCGTGTCGGGAACACCAGCGCCGAGGGAGATTCCGCCAAAATTGACGTCGCCGCCAAAGTCCAGCTGAAAGATTTGCTGCTTTTTCGAGCGAAGTTGAATGACGTTTACATCACCGCCCATTTTGAAAGTGTGTTTGCCGCGGACGAGGGTGACATTGTCGGTAAATTCAAAGCGGCGCTCGATGCGGTCCACTGGAGAATAGGGTTCCCTGCCGAAATAGCCGGTCTCAGGAATGTTGACACCGATCAGGTCGCCGCCCGGAAGTTGCGAGAAGCCAAAGTGCAGGCCGCGACGGGCGACCTGCATGCGGAATTCGTTGAACGCCCTATCGCTGACTATCGTGTCGTGCTGGAAGGTGAAGGATAGATCTCGAGTCTGACTTAAACCGGCGCGTGAACCGGCATTTTGCCCGAACACCTGGTTTTGTGATGTGGACGGCAGGCCGGTGACAAGAGAGGGCGAAACGCCGGCGCGAAGAAATGAATTGTTGCGATTGTCCCAGTGATGGTCGAGGCGGCCAGACCACAAGCTGGTCTTCTCCATGGCCGGGTAATTTCCCCGAATAGAATTCAATGCTACATAATGGAAATGGCCATCGGATGAGAGAGGCAGCGGTACGAGGCCTGTTCCTATTCCCAAGGGAACTCCGGCCCCGACCGGGAGACACACGACGGTGTTAACCTGCTGTCCCAGAGGGCAAGGGACTGGAATGGGGAAGAACTTGGAGCCCAGTGCCGCGGGAATTCCAAACAGCGCGGAAGAAATGGGGACCGTGCCCCCGTCGACGTTCTTGTTCATATCGGCATTCACCGCGACGTTTGAGGAAGCGCCTGTGAGGGCTGCAGCTCGCTCCACTTGGGCGGCAACAGGATTCGAGCAAGAGGCCCCGCCACCGGTTGCAGTGTTGAGAAGTGACGTGTAAGAAGCCAGTTGGTTTGGTGTCATGCTAAGAGGAAAGGGGATGCACGGCGAGACGACCCCCGTTGTCAGCCCAAAATTTCCGCGGCCGATGCTCGAAAAGCCGCTTTCCTCACGCTGCGTATATTCATAGGAGAAGAAGAAAAACGTTTTGTCTTTCCTGATCGGAGCGCCAAAGGTCAAACCCGTCTGGACCCGCGTGTAGGCCTGCTTGATTGGATCGAGATTGCCTGTCGTCGGGTCGACTTGGCCTGAAAAGGGATTGCGTGCCTGAAAGGCCTTGTTGCGGAAGTATCCGAACGCATTTCCGTGAAATTCATTGGTGCCGCTCTTGCTCACGATATTGATGACCCCGCCGCTGGCGCGGCCGTATTCGGCGTTGTAGTTGCTCAAGATGAGCTGAAACTCCTGTATGCCTTCTTGAGAGAGCGTCGAGCGAATGGCGTTGATGGAGTTGTCGACGGCATCCGCGCCGTCAACACTGACCATCGTTCCACGTGCTCGCGCGCCGCCGATGCTCAAGCCGCTATTGGGCGCAGGACCGATGGTCGGGGCCATATCTCGAGTCGTCCGCGAATCCGTCAGGGTGAAGTTGATATAGCTGCGGCCGTTGATCGGGAGATTGTCGATGCGGCGCTGCTCGATTGTCTGCGAGACGTCAGATTTGGTTGTTTCGATCGGCGCAGTCTCCGCTGACACCGTCACCGACTGTTGCATGCCTTTCAATTCCAAGCGTGGATCGAGGGCGGCGCTTTCACCGACAGTAAGTACGATGGAATCATTCTGGTAAACCGCGAAGCTGGCGCCACCCTCTACGGTCATCTTGTAGTGGCCCGGCGGGAGCCCAACGAGGTTATAGTGGCCGGAATCATCGCTGATCGCGGAACGCGTGGCTCCAGTATTCGCATTGGTAAGCGAGATTTTTGCGCCCCTCAGGCCCATACCTTGCGGGTCAGCCACGGTTCCCGAGAGGGTCGCGGTATTGACCTGTGCCGAGGCCATCGCTGCGCAGCCGAGGACCAGCAAACACAAAATCGTCACAATATCTGCAAAACGTCGCAAACTCTTCAATCTATGACATAACCCCGAACGCGTTGCCTTCGATTGCCCTTGCGACCGCGAAACCGCCGACGCACACACACCCTGCCTCCGTCGCATGACTCCTCCTGTTTGGCACCAATGAATCCCCCGCTACCCCTAGCGGTGGCGGGTTACCCGCCGTTTACAGCCTTCGCAATTGAATACTCGGCTTTTACTGCAATACCGTGTCGCTTTCAACTGAAAACTTCCCATCTGTCGTCGTAGAGCCAAGCCTTTCCGGAAAAGATAGGCCCACTGATTTGTAGAGGAGCTGTTTCCTTCTCTCTAGGACGCCAGGACCTGCGAAGAATGGCTCAGAGCTGTGAGACTGGCAAGCGACAAGATGCGAATCAGCACCGAAGTATAAAGATGTAGCTGAGTGTCGTTATTTCTTAAGAGGGTCGCAGGATCAAGATTGCGGAAGGACCACTGCTAATTGAAGGAGAGCAGGCCTTGCGAAGAGGAGTGGCTACAGTTGCAAATGGCGCTGGACGAGCCGGCGGAGTTTTTCGCGATCTTCGTCGCGCATGTGGACGAATTCGACGCCGCTGCCATCCGGGCCGATATTGCGGACGACGGCGGTGAAATTGATCTTGCGCAGGCCGGCGCGAACCTCGAGTTTGATCGAGTCGCCGACCGCGAGCTTCCGCGGCGACTCTAAGTACGCGCCGCCCAGGCTAATCGTTTTTACGCGAGCCAGGCCAGCAGGGGCACCTTCGATCTGTGCGCGTAACGGGGATTCCAGTGGAACGCGGACGTAACGCCGCGGAATGTTGTAGTTGGAGCTCGATTGTCCCGGCGCGCCAAACGCCGCCATCGCCTGCTTGAAGGACGGCCGATTCTCAATCATCGCCAGGGCATCTTCGGCCGCGGCGCGCAAGCCGGAAGGTTCCGCATAAGTGAGGCCTTCGCGGCTTTCGGCCAGCGTGCGCAAAAGTTCGGCGGCTTCACCGGCGTGCATGCGGCCGAGTGCTTCGATGGCCTTGATGCGGACGAACTGGTCGCGCAAGACCTCATGTTCGCCGGCGGCGATTTCCATTAGTTGCGGTATCGCGGTGGTCTCCTGCGCCAAACCGATCTGGTCAATCATCATGGGCACGACCATCGGATGCGCATCGGCGAGGATGGCCGAGAAGACAAACGCGGCGCTTTGCGCCGAACCGAAATTGGACGGCCGCGAAAGCTCACTGACCGCCAAATCCTGAAGATTCCATTCCCAACTGGCCATGGCGCGGGCGAGTCCGCGCAGTAGACGTTCGGCGTCCGCGGCTGCCAGAAGTTTGATGGCTGCAGTCACGCGTTGGCGGCGCGCTTCATAAAGCCGCGTTTCGAGGAGATTCAGAACCGGCACGCCGATCGTCCGCAGGAGGCGCGCCATTGCCGCCACCATTTCCGCCCCGCGTGGCTCGGTGAGAAGCAAAGTCAAGCGGTCGAGCAGGCGTTCCGGATCGCGTTGCAACAAGCGGGGCAAAATGGGATCGAGAGGCCGATTGGCCAGCGCGGCATCCACCAGCAAGAGCCAGCGATCTTGAGCGACGAGCCGGTTGGCCAACGCCGCCATATGATCGTGCTCTTTGTCTCGAGGCGCGCGCTCCAGCCCGGTCAGGATGGTCTCGAAGCCGGTGAAGTCGCCGCGATTCACGGCGATTCGGCCCAAGGACTCCAGGAACGCGGCGAGCAAGGCCGCGGTTTCCGGGACCGTTTCCTTGTCCAGAGCTTTCATCGCGCCGCGGCTGAGATCCTCGGGCAATTGATTGGGCCACAGAGATTCGATGATGGAATTCAGCTCATTGAGTCCCGCAGCGACCGAACGCCTCGCAGAAACATCCACGTGCTCGATGCGCCGGGCATAATTCAGGACAATGTTGCGCGCTTCACGCCGCGGAGCATCCGCGCCTGCATCGGCCAGCTGCCCTAGGGTCTGCCGCAGCGCTGCTACTGGAACGCACCAGACATCCGGCCCGCGCAGGACAGCGGACTTTTCGCGCGGTGGCAGCTCCAGCCAGAAGCGATCGATCATCTGTTCGCGGTGTGTATCCGTGGCCCAGGTGACGGCGAGCGACGACAGGTGCTGCGAGGAGTGCGGACCAGAGTATCCGCCCTCGTTCACGATCACATCGCTAAAGCGATGAAACGTCGGGCGCACGCTCGTTGGCGTGAGTGATCCGGCGGAAAATTCCGCGCTCAGAAACTCAAAAATAAAGTTTTCCGAAAGGCGCTGCAAATACGGCTGAGGGCGCTCGCCTTCCCGCGGAGCATATTGTGAAACAGAACTGAGCAGCATGCGGACGCTATCGCGACTGGCTTCTTCCATCGCGCCGTGGATCGCGCGAGCCGCCTCCTCTGGGGAAAGACCGCGAGCCGTCTCGAGAGGTGGAGTCAGCTTCGCCAGCAGGCGCAGGCTGGCCACAAGATCATCGAAGGTCGGCGCTTGAATCGGCGCCTCAGCCATCTCACTGGGCGAATGCCCGCCGTACGCCACGAGCGCGGCGATCAAACTCGCCAGCACCGTGTCCACGCGCCGCTCCGTATGCGAATTCACAGCTATGCCTTCCACGCGATTCTCCAGAAGCCGCGCCAGCCACCAGCCGCTGTTTCCGTCCTTGGTTGGCTCTTCCGATCTTAGCAACGATGCCTTGGCGAGTTTTGCGAGCGTGTCCAGTTCGCCTACATGGAACTTTTTCGAGAAGACCAGGGTATGGATTTCCGCGCGCTGCAGATCGGCGGCCAGCGCCTGCATCTCTCCGCGCGCATCCGGCAGGTGGGAGTCGGCGACCCTTGGCACAACCAGGCCGCCGCGCTCGACGTGAATCTCGAGGCCGCCAAGTGATTCCGTGGCGCTGCGGATGGAATCATATGCGTTGTCCAGGCTGTCCAGCCGGATCGGATGATTCTTTTCGTACAAGCGTTCTGATCGCAAAAGCATGTGCAGGTTGCGCAGGGCGCGCTGCAGTTCGGTAGTCTTCTGATCGAGGGCAGCCAGTGGCAGTCGCGAAGGAGAGTTTGCAAGAGGTCGCAGGGATGCGCGCGGCGTCGAATCCGCTGTGGCTTTCGACGATGCCGCACGACTTGCTTTCAAAACCGGTATTGTGGCCCGATTTGCCAATCGCGTCTCCACTTCGCTTGCCGCTGCCTGCATTTGCCAGCCGAGCGGCAGGGAGGACGCCACCATCTTCCACGACAGCATCGCGCAGGGCTGGTGGTCCCAACAGAGAAAGCAAGCACGCCTCCGGCCTGAGCGAACGAGAGCTAAGTCTTTTATAATGAGCACTAATACTGGATGGTTCTAGGACTAACGATGGCTCAATGTAACAAAAAGTTACGATTCGGGTATGATTCGAAAGCCTTTATGGATTTGTCTGCGCCGCCCGAGGCTTCACATTTCCCGGAAGATATGCGCGGGTTATTTCGGAGGAAGGGTCTCGTCGATAGGAACGGTGCCGCCTTCGCTCACTTGCACGGATCTCTTCACTTGCTGGTACCCGTTCAGACGGAGAATTATCGTGCGCAGTCCGGAAGGGATCTGGATGCGGGCCGGCGTGAACTGTCCCGTTGATACTCCGTCCACGATAATCTCGGCGCCTTTTGGAATGCTGGTCACCTGAGCCCAAGCGACGCGCGAGGCCGATTTTTCGGTTAGCGTTACGCTGAGCTGCGTCTGGATATTGTCTTTGACTTGAATGCCCCCGGCGTAGGCCTCATAACCGGAGAGCCGCAGCACAAGATTGTATTGCCCTGGTGCAAGCGGAAGCGTGACCGGAGTCTGCCCGGATTGTTTCGCTCCATTGATAAAGACATCCGCTCCGGGTGGCTGCGTAAAGATATAGATTCCTTTGACGAGGGACTCCAGCTTGATTTTTTGATCCTGCGCGACATCCCTTTTAACCTGCAGTGCCGTCTGGACGGACTGGTAGCCATCTTTCTCCACTTCGAGGCCGTACTGCGCGGGATTCAGATTGTTGAAGCTGCACGGAGTCTCGCACTTGTTGAGTACGTGGCCCGCTGGCCCGCGGAGAATGGCGGTAGCGCCAATGACGTCGGTCACGACATGAATGGCGCCGTGTCCTGCCTCGGGAACCGGGTGCCCGCCATCGTCTGTGCTCCCCTTGGCGGCAATCGGCGCGTCATCGTACTCGATGTGATCAATTACGCGGACATCTGGCGGTGCGTTCCGCAGGAATTTCAGGAGCTCGCCGTGTTCGGATGGTCGCAGCTTTCCGGCTAAGGTCAGTGTATTGCCCGCGCCTTGAATTCTCGCGCGGCCGCTTAATCCTCGTTCGGAAAGAGCTTGTTCGATTCGGCCTTTGTATTCCGCTGCTTTGGGGCTCAAGGAATTGTCGGTTTTCTTGGGGGCCGCCTTCTCGGGTGCTATTTCTGCTGGCTTGGACTCGACGGATTTTGCCTCCACTACTGGTTGCGTTGCTCCAGCGGAAGAATCCTTTGGCTGAGAGGAGGCCTCGGTTCCGGCACTGTTGCTCGCCGCGGTGTCGGGAAAACTCTCTGTGCTCGCCGGCGCCGGCAGACTTGCGCCGCTCTTCTGCGCATCATGAAGTTCACGCGCTGCTTCAAACACCGGCTTTATTTTGATCGCTCCATAGACTATGAAACCCAGAAGCAGAAGCCCTAAGAAAATTGTTCCGACGACGCTCTTCTTTTTCGGCGTTTCTTGTATGGGGGCGATGGCTCCCGTCCGCCGGATCATCGGCGTCTGCCCCGGGCTGGATGTCCGCGAATTCAACGATCGCGCTGTCGCTGAAACCGCTGGATCGTCACCGGCGAAACCGCGGCCGCCCACATTACTGGAAATCAGGGTGGCAGCCGGAGAGCCGTTCCCCATGACCATTGTTGATTGCGGGTTCGCTCCCGCTGGAGCCACGGTACGGTAGCTCTTCAGGTCCTCGAGCATCTCGCGGCAGCTTTGATATCTCTGCTCGGGCTCTTTTGCCAGCGCCCGCATCACCACTGCGCTGATTCCCGGATGGATTGACGGGTCGATTTGCCGCGGCGGGACCGGGTCTTCGTTCACGATCTTGTAAATCACCGTCGTGATGTTCTGTCCGGGAAACGGTTTCTCACCCGTAACCATTTCGTAGAGCATCACGCCGAGCGAAAAAATGTCACTGCGGCCATCCACGGCGCGCCCCTTCACCTGCTCCGGTGACATATAGCTGGGAGTTCCCATGACATGGGCAGTTTGCTGGACCGTGCCAAATTGAAGAATCTTGGCGGTGCCGAAGTCCGTGACCTTCACGGTGTCGTCGGCAGTAAGCATCAAGTTCGCTGGTTTGATGTCGCGGTGCACCACGTTGCGCTCGTGGGCGAATTGCAGCGCGCTGCACGTCTGTTCCATGATGCGCAGCGTGCGCGGAAGCGGAAAGGCGTGCCCACTGTCGAGCAGCGCCTGCAGGCTCTTGCCTTCCACCAGCTCCATCGTGATGTAGTACAGCCCGTCCTCTTCGCCGGCGTCGAATACCACCACGATGTTCGGATGGGTCAGCAATCCTGCGGCGCGCGCTTCGGTCTGGAACCGCGTCAGAAGTTCCGGGCGTGAAAGCCCGGTGCCTTCTTCGCTCAGCCGGATAGTCTTCACGGCAACGGTGCGGCCGATAACCGGATCCATGGCCTTATAAACAACACCCATGGCGCCGCGGCCCAGTTCACTGACGATCTCGTATCTTCCGGCTTTTGCTACCGTTGTCATCGTTCCTTCATTCACAGCCGAGCAAAGAAAACCCTATCTATATATAAGCATCGCCAACGCGAGCCCATTTCTCACCATCAGGAGGGGGAATCGCCTGAAATGCCTGCCGTTACATCGTTCATTTCCTGATGTTTATCAGCGGACAGCAGTCCGCCGACACCCGGGCGCCCTATCCTGACAGTACCCATCGGATTTTCAGTTGGTCAACGCTACTGGGGTACTAGTGTTTCGCACTCGATACGTGGGAGCGGCCTATTCCGCGCCATCTAAGCGTAGAATTCACCCGCCGTTAGTGGCTAGATGCGCCTCAGGCGCAAGCTAGCGGTTGGGCATGGATTCGCGCGGAGACATGGTGCGCTCCGGCATGGGCACGTTGGTTTCGCGGATGGGGCGGTCCACTTCGCCGGGCCGTGCGGGAGCTTCCAGGCCGTCGGTGAGCAAAAATCCCTGCAGCGCGAGGCCATTGGTCCAGACACTCTCCAACACGGCAATATATTCGATCTGCAATTCGTAGAGCTTTCGTTGGCTGTCGAGGACGCGAGGATAGGACGCCAGCATCCGGCCGTATTTGTCGACCATCAGGCTGTAGGCTTTCTTGGCCCGGGGGAGCATCTCGTCGCGATATTCGACGGCCATCAGGCGCGCATTGGCGTATTGATCCACCACAGTGGCAGCGCGCTCGCGTAGCGTCAACGCAATCCGCTTCTTCTCTTGTCCCGCGCGCTCAATATCGGCTTTGGCCGCGGCGACATTTCCTTGGTTGCGATTGAAAAGGGGAATCTGCACGCTGACCTCCGCGATCCCTTCCCAGCCTTTGGCAAACGGGACGCTGCCCAGCGTTTCATGGTTGTACTCCAACCCGCCACGGACCAACACATCGGGAACCGGATCTCGTTTGGCGCGAGCGAAAACACTCTGCGCGCGTGCTTCTGCCGCGTCTGCCATCCGCACCGCGGGACTTTGTTGCGCGATCGCATCCACGGCCTGTTCTTCGTTCAGCTCCGGCCAGTCTTTTTCCAAATCACCGGCGACGGTTGCCAACGGCAACTCCGGCTGGCCGATTACGGCAGCAAGCGACCGCCATTCTTCGCGAAGGGTATTTTCCTGCATCCGCGCGGACATGCGTGCGCGTTGCGCTTCCACTTCTGTCTCGAGCACTTCGGTTTCATCGGCCTGGCCGGTGTTCATCAGGCGCCGCTGCGCGTCCGCGGCATCTTGAGCAATCATCGCCATGTCGCGGCGCGTGTCCAGCAGCTCTTGCGCTGCCAACACTCGCAGGAAGGCCATCTTTACCGCGCTCTGTACCCGGATTTTTTGTTCTTCAGCTTCAATTTCCGCGAGCTTCGCCTCTTTTCCAAATACTTCGCGGCTCAGGCCGAGTTTTCCTCCCGTCACGATCGTCTGCTGCACAAAAAAGCCTTGCTTTCCGCCGCCGACCGAGCCGCCGCGGATTTCATCGCCCGTGTAACCGAGCGTCGGATTCGGATAGAGGCCCGATTGCTCCTGGCGCGCCTTGGCAGCGCGAATCTCCGCCTCGGCCTGTCGCAGCGTGGGATTCGACTCGCTTGCAATCTTTTGCACCTGATCGAGGGTGACCAGCGCGGTATTCGCTTTTTCCTGCGCTCGTCCCATCCGCGGATATTCCGCCTTGATCACACCCATCTCTCCGTGTCCCCCGTGCGCGTGCTGGGACATCTGCATTTCCTGCCCTCTCGCGGCAGCCGCCACTGTCAGCGCGTGTGCAACAAGGATCGCCCCGAATTTCGTCAAAGCTCGCATGGTGTTTTCTCTTCCTCTCCATGAACTCTGCGTTCTCTGTGCCCTCTGTGCTAAGTCTTTACCCTTCGCCTCACTATTCATGGTGGTGTTCTTCCTGTGCGGCAGAGCTTGGCATTTTCTTTCGAAGCATGATGGCGTCATATTCCTTGTCTGGCAGCACCCGCACCATCGTCATCATTCCCATCATTCCCGCGCTCCAATTTTTCGGCAGGCCGTAGGTCTCCGGCTTTTCCACCACTTCGTCCATGCCCATCTCCATGAAGGCATCCTGCGGGAAACCCGGAACGCTCTCGGCGTTTGCAGCGACTGGGGACGGATGCACGTGTTCGAACGGGACGCTCTTCGCCAGCGACATCATCTGGTTCATCGCTTTCGTTTCCGTCTGGTCCGCCGTCTGAATCTGCCTGTCGCTCAACAAATCCATCATGCTGTTCATCATGTGGTGCGGCAGGTGGCAGTGGATCATCCACGCGCCCGCATATTTTGCCTCGAACTCCACAACGCGCGCCTGCGCCACCCCAACGAGCACCGTGTTCATCGGGTACCACGTGGATTCCGGCGCGCGCCCGCCTTCCGTGCCCGTCAACACGAACTGGTGGCCATGAAGATGAATCGGATGATGGTCCATTCCCAGATTTACGATGCGCAGCCGTACGCGGCTTCCGAGCCGCGCGAGCAATGGCGTGGTCATCGGCGCCGAAACTCCGTTGAACGTCAGCCAGTTGAATTCCATGGACGCGGTATTCGGAACGGTGTTGCTGGGCAGCACCGCCCATTCCTGCAGGATCAAACCGTAATCGTGATCGGCGTGCGGTTTGTAGTCCATCTCCGGATGCGCCACGAAAAATCCAATCTGCCCGATCATTTCCTGCATAGCGCTGTGTGCGTGATAAAAAAACGTGCCTTCCTGGTGTACAGTGAATTCGTACACATACTTTTCCCCAGGCGCGACCGGTTTCTGGCTGATGTACGGA